>Ga0116143_10000139_pt1 | contig 97726 bp, 64 predicted proteins | sample AD_UKC034_MetaG_FD_89745 | JGI IMG/M metagenome (GOLD analysis project Ga0116143, IMG submission 89745) | Active sludge microbial communities of municipal wastewater-treating anaerobic digesters from USA - AD_UKC034_MetaG | ecosystem: Engineered > Bioreactor > Anaerobic > Digestate | place: USA... | reverse complement strand
CACCGCCACGGCATGCGCATTTGAGCCTTGTCCTGCGTGAGTGATTCCCCTGACAACCCGGCCCCCGGCACTCTCCCCGACCCCGTGTGGGCCGTGGGGGTAGGGGGCGGTCTCGCCGCACCGCCCTCTCGCAGGGCTTCCCCCGGCTGTCAACCCGCCATCTCGTCCTCGAATGCCCCCGCCGCGACGCGTTATGCTATCACCACCGGGATGGTGAATAATCCCGGATTAAGGTGGGTTATGCCTACAGTCCCTTCGCGAAGATGACGCGGAGGAGAGGGTGCCGGTTGCGCCCGCGGGGTCGCGTCTACGGTGTCGGTACGACTGGGCACCCGCTGGTGGCGTGGGCAGGCTGGCGCCTGCGGTTGACAAGCACGGACGGTGGTAAACACGCTCACGACGGTGACTTACGTCGCGTCGGCGCCTTGGCCGGCGGAGACGGGCTCCGGGGGCGCGGGGGGGGCCGCGCCGTCCGCACCTTCGGTGCCGCCGAGGGTGCCTTCCATCAGCAGCATGGGCAGCTCGTCGGGGCCCGCGGGCGGCTTGACCTTCACCACAATCGTGTCCTTGCCCTTGAACTCCCCGCGGAGCATGGCCTCGGAGAGGGCGTCCTCGACGTATTGCTCGATCGCCCGCCGCAGCGGCCGGGCGCCGAACTTCTCGTCCGTGCCGTGCTCGATGAGGAAATCCTTCGCTTCCTGCGTCACCACCAGCGTGTACTTGCGGTCGCGCACCCGCTGGGCCAGCTTCGCCAGCTCCAGGTCCACGATTTGCACCATGTCCTTGTGGTTGAGCTTGCGGAACACCACGATCTCATCGACGCGGTTGAGGAACTCGGGCCGGAAGTAATCCTCCAGCTCGGTCTTGAGCATCTTCTTCATCTTCTCGTACGAGACGTCCTCGTCGCGCTTGCCGAACCCGAACTCCTCCTGGTGGGTGATGCGGTGGGCGCCGATGTTGCTCGTCATGATGAGGATGGTGTTCTTGAAATCGACGTGCCGCCCGAACGAGTCGGTCAGCCGCCCCTCCTCCATGATCTGGAGCAGCATGTTAAAGACGTCCGGGTGGGCCTTCTCGATTTCGTCCAGCAGGACCACCGAGTACGGCCGGCGCCGGATGCGCTCGGTGAGCTGCCCGCCTTCTTCGTAGCCCACGTAGCCCGGCGGCGCGCCGATGAGCCGCGAGGCGTTGTGCTTCTCCATGTACTCCGACATGTCGAAGACCATCAGGGCCTCGGAATCCCCGAAGAGGAACTCCGCCAGGCACTTGGCCAGGTACGTCTTGCCCACGCCGGAGGGTCCCACGAAGATGAAGCTGCCCATCGGCCGGTGCGGGTCCTTCAGGCCGCTGCGACTGCGCCGCACCGCCCGCCCCACCGCGCTGACCGCCTCGTTCTGGCTGACCACGCGCTTGTGCAACTCGCCTTCCAGGCTCAGCAGCCGCTCGGCCTCGTCCTTGCCCATCCGGCGCAGCGGGATGCCGGTCATGCCGGCCACCACCTCGCACACCACCTCCTCGTCGACGATGCCGTCGATCTCCTTGACCCGGTCCCGCCACTCCTTCTGCAGGTTGCGCTTCCGCAGCTTGATGGCCTCGGCCTTGTCGCGCATCTCGGCCGCCCGTTCGTAGTCGCCGTTCTTGACGGCCTCGTCCTTCTCCGCGTTGAGCTTCTCCACGTCGCGCTCGAGCTCAGTCAGGTCCAGCGGCTTGGTCATCGAGCGCAGGCGGACGCGGGCGGCCGCCTCGTCCATCACATCGATGGCCTTGTCCGGCTGCACGCGCGGGATGTAGCGGGTGGACAGCTCCACCGCCCGCTCCAGGGCCTGATCGGTGATCTGCACGCGGTGATGCGCCTCGTAGCGGTCGCGCAGGCCGCGCAGGATCAGGATGGTTTGCTCCTTGTTGGGCGCTTCGACCAGCACCTGCTGGAAACGCCGCTCCAGGGCCGTGTCCTTCTCGATGTACTTGCGGAACTCATCGAGCGTGGTGGCACCGATGCACTGGATCTCGCCGCGGCTTAAAGCCGGCTTGAGCACGTTGGAGGCGTCGATGGCGCCTTCCGCGCCGCCGGCCCCCACCAGCGTGTGCAACTCATCGATGAACAGGATGACGTTGCCCGCCCGGCGGACCTCGTTCATCACCGCCTTGATGCGCTCCTCGAACTGCCCGCGGTACTTGGTGCCCGCCACCATCATCGCCAGGTCGAGCACCACGATGCGCCGGTCGGCCAGCAGCTCCGGGATGTCGCCGTTGAAGATGCGCTGCGCCAGCCCCTCGACGATGGCCGTCTTGCCAACGCCGGCCTCCCCCAGCAGCACCGGGTTGTTCTTCGTCCGCCGGCAGAGAATCTGCACGATGCGCTCGATCTCCTGCTGCCGACCAATCACCGGGTCCAGCTTGCCCTGCCGGGCGATCTCGGTGAGGTCGCGCCCGAAGGAATCCAGGGCAGGCGTCTTGCTCTTGGTCTTGCGGGCCTCGCCCATGGCCGAGCCCTCCCCCTCCTCCGACTCCATGTGGGCGCCCAGCAGGTTGAGCACCTCCTCGCGCACGTCCTCGAGCTTAAGGCTGAGGTTCATCAGCACCTGGGCGGCCACGCCGTCCTTCTCCCGCAGCAGACCCAGCAGCAGGTGCTCGGTGCCGACGTAGTTGTGGTTGAGGTTGCGGGCCTCCTCGATGGCGTACTCGATCACTTTCTTGGCCCGCGGCGTCTGGGGCAGCTTGCCCATGCTGACCACGTTCGGCCCGCTCTTGACCAGCTTCTCCACCTCGAGGCGGACCTTCCGCAGGTCCACGTCGAGGTTCTTCAGCACGTTGGCGCCGACGCCCGAGCCCTCCTTGACCAGACCCAGCAGGATGTGCTCCGTCCCGATGTACTCGTGGTTGAAGCGTTGGGCCTCCTGGTTGGCAAGGGCCATCACTTTCCGCGCCCGATCGGTAAAGCGTTCAAACATGATCCGCCTTCTCCTGGGTACTTACCGGCTGCCGACGACGCCACGACCCGAGCGTAGACTTTGGGTCGGTCTCGAAACCTGGATTCTGCTGTGACCGAGCCGGCCCGCACCGTGGCGCGCGCCGGGGCAGCGCCGCCTCCGCCTGCCGCGACCCTCTGACGCGCGTCTGCGCCACGGATTCTAGCCCCGTTTTCGGACCCCTTCAACTTGGCCGACCGCCGCACGCGGCCACGCCCCTCCTATCGACATGATCCTACCGGGCCGTGAAACACCCCGGCGCGCACGCGGCCACGATTGGCCGGCGCCAGTGCCGTGCGACGCCTGCGGTACCCACGGCGGGCAGCCCCGGCGTGACGCCGGGCCTTGCCGGTAGGCAGGCTCCGATAACGACCCTACAATGCCGCCCGTCGCCACCCGAAATGCAGCGGGCAACCATGACTGCGGAACCGGCAATTTCTGCCGCTGTGCGGGACGCTCTCACCGTCGTGGTCGAGCGCGGGCCTCACCTGCGCACCACGTGGCGCTTCGATTTCCCGCCCGTGGTCGAGCAGGCCGGTGCCTGCCTGCGCTGGCGCGCCGCCGGGCCGGCACTGCCGCCCCTGGTCGCCATCGTCGGCGGCGCCTCGTCCGGCAAGAGCACCGTGTTCGACAACCTCTTGCAGGGACATCCCGTCAGCCGCATCACCGCCCAGGGGCACGCCACGCTCGGACTCATCGTCGCGGCGCCCGAGGCACACCGCGAAATCGTGGACGAGTTGCTCCGCGCCGGCCGCCTGCTCACCGGCCTGCGCCCCGTGCACGTCGACCTCAACAGCCGGATCACCGGGGCACCGGACGAAGTCGGCGTCGTCTATCATCCCTTCCCCGACCTGCGCGGGCTGCTGCTCTGTGACACGCCGGACTTCACGTCCCAGGCCGCCCGGCAGGAAGGTGACATCCTCCTGTCACTACTGCCCTGGTTCGATCGCCTTGTCGTCGTGGTGGACCACGAGCGCTGGTTCGACCGGCAGTCGATCGGGCAACTGCGCCTCGCCTCCGCCGGCTTTGGGCAGCAGCGCTTCGTGGTCTTCAACCGCACGCGCGAGGGAGCGCTGGCCGAGGAAGACCGCGCCGCCCTGCTCCAGCAGGCACGTCACCTGGACGCCGAGAGTGCGCTGATTCTCGAGTTCCGTCGCGGGCGCGGGCTCAGCGTCTTTCCGCCCGGGACCCTCGAACCCCTCCTGCACTTCGCGGCCCGACCCGCACCGCCGCGCAACCAGGCTCTGCTGCGCGTGGTCGCCCGCCAGGCCCGCCTCGTGGGCAATCAGAACCGCGAGCGGGCCGCGCGGCTCGAACAACTCCGCTCCGCCCTCGTCGCGGCCATCGACTCCACCACCCCGTCCGAATGGGACTGTCTCAACGCCCTCCTCACGCCGCCGGAGCGCGAGCAGCTTCAGATCGTCGCCCGCGTGCTCCGCGTGCGCCAGACGCGGCAGTGGCTCCGCACGCAGACCCACCGCGTCGAAAGTGCCCTGCGGCGCGTGCCCATCCTGGGGGCCCTCGTCGCCGCCCCCCCGCCCGATGAGGAGGACCACCCCGACCCGAACGCCGATCGACCCACGCTCGCGCTCGGTTACTTCGAGGCCGTCGGACGCCGGCAAGCCCATGAGTTGCAGCGTCTCGAACGTGTCAGCGCCTTCTGGGAGGAGCTACGCCGCTGGACCGGGCTCGAACCGGCGCCGCGGCAGTTTCAGGCAACGTCGGCCCAGCAACAACGTGTGCGGGAGCTGGTCGCGGGCTTTGAGCGGGCCCTGAGCGCCTGGAACGCCAGGGTGGCCGGCGAATGTCGCGGCGCCAGTCCGCACGTGGCCGGGGCGCTGGGCGCAGGAGCGCTCGCGGTGGCCATCGTGCTCGTGGCGGCCCCGGGGCCACTGTCCGTGCTCACCCTGGCCATGGCCAAGACCGCGCTGGCAGCCGCCTTGGGCAAGCTCGCTGTGGCGACGGGGGCCGGCGCCCTGCTGGGGCGGCACTTCGGACGCCTGCTGGAGGTCGTGCAGGAGAAGTTGCTGGGCAGCCCGGAGTTTGCGGCCGTGCGCGCGGCGGCCGCCGAGTTCCGCGCCTTGCTCGCCGAGAGTGGGCGACTTCAGGCCCAGCAGGGCATCAGCGCCGCCGCCCAACTCGTGCTGCCCCCGGACGACCCCTTGGCCACGGCATTGGACATCCTCAGCGCGTGCGAGGAGACAACCTGAATGGGCCTACTCGGCAGGTGCACGCACCGGGTGGCATGCCCAAGCCGCAGGCGCCGGCATGCTTGGGCAGCAGCCAACTCCCCGACAGGCGGAGAGCATGGTCCCGGCGCGCCGGGACTTGGCCATGCCACCCTCTTCCGACCGTTGGGTTCCCTGTTGCCTGGAGTTATTCAGTGGATGTAATGCCCACCACTGACCGCGACCTTAGCGCTGAGCACAGCCTCGCCGCCGAACTGGTCGCCGCCAACCGCGAACTGGCCGGACTGTTGCATTGCGCTCCCGCGGAACTGCTGCTCGGCGCCGACGTGGCTCGCACGGACCACCTGGTCGTTTGCGGCATCCTGGGCGGCAAGGACGTTGGTAAGTCCACGCTCATCAACGCCCTCGCCCGCACGCCGGTATCGCTCGATGACCGCGAGGTCGGCCGCGGCACGGAAGAGCCGATCGCGTTCGTGCACGCGGACATGCAGGCCGCCCTCGCGCAGCGCCTGCAAGATCTGCCGCTGGCCGCCACGCTGCGCTGCTGCCCGCACCCGGCGGAGGCGATTCGCAACGTCGTCCTCATCGACCTGCCCGACTTCGACAGCGAGTTCGAGAACCACGTGCAGACCGTGCGTGCGCTCGCCCCGCTGCTGGACCGCGTCCTCTGGGTACTGACGCCCCGCAAGCTTGGCGATCGCGCCTGGGTCGAGATGCTCCAGCGTGTGATTCAGGATCCTCACAATGTCCACTGTGTACTCAACAAGGTGGACGAGTTGCTGAAGGACGCGGACCCGCTGGCCGGTGCCGACGAGCAGGCCGCCCGGCGTTTCTGGCAGCAGCAGCGCGACTGGGCGGCGTCCGGCATCACCACTGCGGGCTGGCCCGACGCCCAGCCGGGCAGGTCGCTGGACGAGAACCAACTGTTTCTACTGGCGGCCGCTTTCCCGGAACCGGCTGCGTTCATCGAGCGCATCGCCTGCCTGTGGGATGACCCGCGGTGGCAGCGCTACAACAACGAGAAGCCGGCCATCACCCGGATCGCCCGCTTCGCCGGCGCCGAGCTCGATCGCCTGCGTGCGGCCGTGCTGGGCCCGGTGACCGGCGATGAGACCCAGCGCATCAAGTCCGCCAACTGGCAGCGCTCGCTGCACGTCAACGCCGGACGTCTGCGCGATCACTATGAGTTGCCGCAACTCTGTACGCGCCTGATGGAAGCCTGTGAGCCCGCGTATCACGCTCGCCTGCTCCAGGACGCCCTGGGCTCCGACTATTGCGCAGCCGTGGCCGAGGCCGTGCAGCAACATGCGCAGCCCGAGGCCACGCTCGCCGACGACCTGCTCGACCGCCGCGTGGCGCATTGGCCGTTGCTGCGCCTGGTGCATTGGCCGCTGGGCTGGTTCTCACGCCTGATCGGCCGGCGCCTGGCCGGGCGCCGCCTACCGGTTGACATCGACGAGCCCGATCCCACCCTGGTCGAGGGCCGTCCGCTGCGCGCCCGCATCGAGCAGGTACGCAGCCGCCTGCTCGCCGATCAGGCCGATCTCATCGCCCGCTTGCGGCTCGAACCTCAACTACCGGGCCCGGCCGAGTTGGAGAGCCGGACAGCCCCGCCTCTCCGCGGCCTGGCGCGCACGTGGGATCGCCAGTTAATAGATATGATCCGCGCCCGCGACCGCCGGCCAAGCTGGTTCGCCCGGGCGAGCCTGTGGTTCATCCTGCTGTGGTTCCCACTACTACAACCACTGGCCGAGGCCGCCCTCACACTCGTGCGACCGGATACCGGCTTCGACTTCCTGAGTGCGGCCGTCAAGCTCGTCCAGGCGCTCAGCGCCGGCAAGCTGCTGCTGGGCCTGATTGCGCCGGTGGCCATCTATGTCGCCATCCTGGCCGGCATGTACGTCCGTGCGCAACGTGACGTCCGCCGCTGCCGCGAAGCCCAGCAGGAGGGCGCCCCGCTGCCCGACGCGGTCGGCCAGCTTCTCGCCGAGCACGTCGCCGTCCCACTGTTGCAGCCCTTTGTGGACCGCCTCGATCGCCTCAACGCGATTCAGACCCGCCTGCACAGCTTGACGACCCCCTGAAGCGGCGCCGCCCTTCGGTAGCGTCGGCCCCCCGTGGCCGACGTAGAAGACGACCAGCACTTCGGCTGCCGACGCGGCCATGGGCACCGTCTTCTTGTCCGCAGATTGCGCAGATTACGCAGATGGCGGTCGCCGCGTTCATCCGAGCCCGAGCGGAAACGAGGGGCACTGCGTGGGGAGTAGCGAAGTACGAAGAGCGAATGGCGAATGAAGGAGAGTGCCACCACCCCGAGCCGAGCCCGGTCGGCCACCGCGGGTTGCCATCTGCGCAATCTGCGCAATCTGCGGACAGACACACGACACCCACGAGGGTTGCCGCGAAGGTACCCCTTCGCTTCCGCTCGGGCTCGGTGAGCATCGCCACCCCTGGGGGGTTGTCGGCGTAGCCGTGCCGAACGCGACGTCCACCAGGGGGTGGCCGGACCCCGGCAACGGTGGTACGCTGCTTATACCCGGACCGCGCCGGGTACGTCGCGCAGCGGACCGCAGGCAGGTTCACTTTCCGAACCGTCTGCCCCGTGCTGCCCGGCCCACGGAGAGAACCGCCGTGCCCAACACGATCCAACGCTTGAACGACCTCGGCCAGTCGATCTGGTGCGACAACCTCAGCCGACCCATGCTCGACGGCGGCGAGTTGCGGCGCCTCATCGACCTGGGCCTCGTCGGCATCACCACCAACCCGACGATCTTCATGAAGGCCATCACCGGCAGCAAAGCCTACGATGAGCAGATCGCCGCCCTGGCCGGCGACGGCTGCGACCTGCCGCAGTTGTACGAAGGGCTGGTGCTGGCGGATGTCGGCGCGGCGGCCGATGCCCTGCGACCCGTCCACGAGCGCACGCACGGCCTCGACGGCTACGTCAGCCTCGAAGTGAATCCCAGGCTCGCCCACGACACGGATGCCACCATCGCCGAGGCCCGCCGGCTGTTTCACGCGCTGAAGCGCCCCAACGTCTTCATCAAGGTCCCCGCGACGCCGGCCGGGCTGCCCGCCATCCGCACCCTGATCGCCGAGGGCATCAACGTCAACGTCACGCTGATCTTCGCGCTCGAGATGTACGAGCGCGTCATGGAGGCGTATCTTGCCGGGCTGCACGAGCGTGCCCGCCGCGGCGAGAATCTCGCCGGCGTCAGCTCGGTCGCCTCCTTCTTCGTCAGTCGCGTCGATACGCTGGTGGACAAGTTGCTGCGCACGAAGGGCGGTTCACCGCAGCTTGAAGGCCGCGCCGCCGTCGCCAATGCCAAGCTCGCCTACGCCCGGTTCGAGCAGGTGTTCGCGCCGCAGGGCCCCTTCAGCAAACTCGCCGCCCTCGGCGCCCGCGTCCAGCGCCCCCTCTGGGCGAGCACCAGCACGAAGGACCCCGCCTACCCCGATACCAAGTACGTCGATAGCCTCGTCGCCCCGCACAGTGTCAACACGCTGCCGCCCGAGACCATCGCGGCCGTCCTCGACCACGGCAAGACGACCGTCGCCATCCGCGACGAGCTGCCCGAAGCCCAGCGCTGCTTCGAGCAGCTTCGCGCGGCCGGCATCAATATAGATGACGTCACCGACCAGCTTCTCACTGAGGGTGTGCACGCTTTCGCCAAGTCGTTCGACGACCTGCTGGCCAACCTCGAAACCAAACGGACGCGCCTGACCGCCGCCCGCTGAACCGACCCCGGTACCGCCCCGCGCCGCCGGTCCGAACCGTCCCGACAAGAGTCGGGATCAGGGAGCGGCCGCCCGATTCTGCCTTCTTACTTCTTCATTCTGCATTCCGAGGGTTCCCCTACGGCGTTGCCCCCTGGAACGACGGCTTGTGCACGTCGACCCGGCCGGTACGAATATTGTAATAGATGTGAACACCCTTGTAAGGCTGCGGCAGTTCGCCCAGCCGTTGCAGGACGATCTCGGCCGGCTGACGGGTCAGACCCTCCAGCGACAGCAGGTTACGCTCCCGCTCGAAAGACAGCGTTTGCGCCGTCAGCCAGAAACCCACCATTTCGTCGATCAGGCGCACCGCCCCGGCCGCCCGGAACTGGCGCAGCCGGGCGCCGCTGAGCCGACCGAAGCGCGTGTCGCCCGCTGCGGTCTCCTGTTCGCCGCCCTGAAAGTCGGCCGTCAACGTGTCGCAATCCAGGAAGGTCGCCCTTCCCGGTCCACCCCGCTCCACCCCAGCCGGCGGTGTGCCTCCCAGGCGTTGCAGGCCCGACCCGCTGAAGTGTTTGAACTGCACCCCACCGTCGAACCGCGCCTGGTGGATCGAGAAGTCATACCACATCGAGCCGCCCCACTCGATCAGCGTTTTCGACGGCCCCGACACGGCGTCCAAAGAAAACCCCGGGTCGCTCCGCGCCCCCTCGGCCGCCGCCCCCTCCCCCGCCAATCCCGCGCCGCCTTCCGCCGAGCGGAAGTCCTCCATCGTCAGGTAGCCGTGCCCCTCGATGAGCAGCTTCGACACTTCCTGCCGCAGGTTCACCGACAGCTTCGGCCCCCGGATCAGGGCCCGGCTCCGCACCGCCCCCGTCTCCGGGTCGATGTCCGTGCCCTTCGCCTTCACGCCCCCCTCGGCCCGAATGTGCGCGGGCTCCTTCGCCAGGCCGCGCCGCTCCCACGGCTGCGGCCCCGACGGCTCCCCACTCACGCGGTCCGCCAGGTCCTGGAAAATCCACCAGTCCTTCCCCGCCTCCGACTCGGCCGCCGCCGGCTCCGCGGGCGGCACGTCATCAAACTCCACCCGCAAACGCTCGCAGTCGAACTCCGCCTCGTTCTCACTGGCCGCGTGCACACCACCCAGGAAGTCCGCCCAGTTCTCCCGCCCCCGGAACTTCATCTCCTGCGCCCAACTCACCGAGATCGGAATCGGCTTCTCCACCTTCCGGCCGTCGAGGTCCTTCGACGAGCGAAACGTCAGGTGCCCCGGACCGGGCACCTGCGCCCACTGGTCCGGCACCCGCACCTCGACCACCTTGCCGCTGACGCTGAAGGAACCGAGTTGCACGGTGGCCGGACGCTGCTCCGTGCCCGCCACCGTGGCCGCGTCAATCTGCCGTCCCGCCGTAAGCGTGCAGTCCAACTGCTCCGCATCGACTTCGAGCCCCTCGGCCGGGTCCACGACCCGCACGGCGCCGAACCCCTGTAGCCGCTGCACCTCCACGGCGCGGACCTCGCTCTTCTCCTGCCGCGCCCGCCGCTGCTGCCAGTCGATCTTCGTCACGTCAAGCCCCGCCTGCTGGGCGGCCACATAATCGGTCATGAAGTCATACGGCGGCGCCGGTCGACTGACCGTCTCGAACTGCGCGATGATCTTGTCCCGCGCGCGGATGAGCCGCTCACCCTGGGTGGCCGCCACCTCCCCCATGGCCGTCACCACCAGCGGTATCGGACGCCCCTCGGGATCCACCGTCAACAAGGCATCAATGGCTTCGCAGCTCACCTGGTCCTCGCCCTGTGTGAGCACGACCCCGCCCGCACCCTCCGCGCGCTCCAGGCGTTGGCGTTGCCCGTCGCGTCCATTCGGCGGTGCGAAAGTAAGCTGCAACTGCCGGGCGCTCAGGCCCCCGTCCCCCTGCCGCATGCGGACCCCGTCCGTAAACACGGCCTGCTCGAGCACGCGTTGCTCCCGCCGCGTCACCGTGCCGGTGAAGTCCATCGCCTGCATCATCACCACGCGCCCGTGCAACTCGAGGGTGCCGTCGAAGTGCACCTCCGTGTCACTCTGCTTCATCCCGGGCTCTTGCGTCAGGTCGTCCGCGAGTTGCCCGGCGCGTTCGGCCCGGCCCGGCCCGGTTACCTGGACGTACAGCCGCTCGTCCGCGCGCTGCACGTAGATCTGTTCACCCGCCAACTGCCCTTGACCGGCCGAGCGCACCAGCGCCGGCTCGGCCGCGTCACCCTCGAACCACACGTTCCCGGCATCGGGATCGTAGGTCAGGCGGGCGCAAACCGCCTCCCCCTCCCGCGTGGACATCCGCGCGGGCTTCCCGGTGGCGATGACGCGGGCCCGCTCCACCTCGGCCGCCCGCGGATCGTCCGACCGCAGGGCCTCGACCGCCAGGCGACCTGACCACGCCAGCACCATCCGCTCCCGGCCCGCGCCCGGTGACACCGCGGCCGCCGACTCCGCGCCGTTCGACGTCGCCGCGGTCCGGTCCAGCTCTTCGCGCGTGGCCGCCCGGTCGGCCTCCGTGAAATCCCGTACGATCTCCAGCAGGTCCGCCTGCAAGCGCGAGACGGTCTCCTCGCCGCGCAGTTGCGCCACGTCCACCCGGTCCTCAAACCGTCCGTAGTACTTCACCGCCGGGCGAGCCCGCGCCGGCGCCTTCTCCTCCGCTCCGCCGATTACCTCGCCCGCGTCCGTGACAAACACCTTGCCGGGGGGAATCTTCTTCTCCGGCGCCGAGGGCGTCCGCGTTTCCGTCTGCGCTGGGGCCGTCAGCCGCCGCTCGATCGTCGCCCGCAGCCGCTCCACCAGGGTCACGCGCTCCTCCGCGCCCGACGCCAGCCCCGGCAACGCCAACGACCCGCCCGCCGCGTCCGCCCGCAACTCCAGCCGCGCCCCACCCGGCTCCATCCGCACGTACTCGACCCGCCCCTCCGGCTCGTTGAACCGCACTTCCAGTCCGCGCGCCGCCAGCGCGGCATCCACGGCCTCCAGGTGAAACTCGCCCGGAATCACCACGCGCGCGTACTCCAAATCAAACTCAATCTCGTCGAGCTCCACGCGGATCAGCGCCGCCGGCGGCACACCGTCGCCCGCGGTCGCATCCTCCCCTCTCGAACCGCTCGTCGAGTCCTGTTCCTCCCGCTCCACGGCGGAACGCCGATCGATTTCGATCACCACCTGACCCGTCAGCCGACCGCGCTGCGGATCCAACCCGCCGCCGGACCGCTTGCGCACCTCGAGCAAGCCCCGGACGGCCGTCGCCCGCACCATCTGCCCCCCACGCAGGCGCAGGCGGAACTCCGGCTCGTCCAGCTCGATTTCGTCGGGGCTGCCCTCCACGGGCTTCCAGTCCTTGACCGCAACCTCTCCCGCCGATTGATTGCCCTCGCGCGGACTGATCGTCAGGGTCAACCGCTGACCCTGGCCGATTTGCGCGTCCGCCGGACCAACCTTGACCTGCACCGTGCTGCCGGAAACCGCGGCGGGGACGCTCGGTACCCCCGGGGCCACTGGCGGCGGTGTCCGCGAGGAGACGCCCGACTCCGGACCGAGCTGGCTATATTGATAGATGGCGAAGCACACCAGAAGCACCGCCAGCGTTGCAGAGGCCACCACCAGCGTGCGCACAATCCCGCTGGCACGCCTTATCGTGCCCGCGGCGGCCCGACCGGCGGGCGGTATTTGGCGATACGATGTGCCCGGCAAAGCCCGGCCTCCGTGTTCAAGCTCCCCGGCCGCCCGGAGCATCCCCCCCGTCTTCAGCACTCACCCGGCGGCAGGCGCTCGCCCAGCGCTGCTGCTTGCGCAACACGTACTCAACGACCTCGGCCACCGCCCCCTCTCCGCCGCAGCGCCGGGTCACGTAAGCCGCCGCGCGCTTGACCGCCGGCACGGCGTTCGCCACGGCCACCGGCAACGCGCAACGCCGCAGCGGGCCCAGGTCCGGCAGGTCATCGCCGACATACGCCACCTCGGCGTCAACAACATGACACTCCGCCAGCACCGCCAGGTAGCCGGCCAGCTTGTCACGCTGCCCGGCCCGCACGAGCGCAATCCCCAGGTCCCGCGCTCGGAGACTCAACATCGACCCTTCCCGCCCGGAAAGCAGCCCCACCAATCCTCCCGCCGCCTGCCACAGCTTGATCCCACATCCGTCCTGCACGTGAAACACCTTGCTGCTTTCCCCATCCGCAGTGTAACAGAGGCGGCCGTCGGTAAGCACACCGTCAACATCAAGCAGCAAGAGTTTAATCTGATCAAACTGCATCCGGTACTCACCCAGCCATGCACCTGCAAGCGTCGAGGCAGGAGAAGCCTGAGTATCCCGAACGACCGGAGACAGGTCAAGTTGGGGCCCCACAAGCCCCTCCGCCCGACGTGCGGGCTGCCGCCCGGTCGCGCCGAGCCGAGGCATCCGTAAGGAGGCGCCGCCGGCGCTCTGCGCGACCGAAGCCCGACCACCCGGCAGGAATGCAGTCCGATAACAATGCCTGCGCGTTCCAGAGACGCCGCGAATGCGCCCCACCCTCCGGCGCCGCAAGCACTCCCCCGTCTCACGATTGGGTACGCGGACCGGTTTGCCGATATCACGATCCGAACTGCGCCTGCGTCCGGTTGGCCAAGAGCATGACCGGCGCCGGGCGGCCGGCCGCCTTGCGGCTGCCAGACGGCCGAAGTACAGTAGATGGGTTCCGGCTCGGGGGGACGCGGATCGCTTGCCGATCGTCCATCCGGGGCGATGGGGAGTACCCACCATGACAAAGTACCTGTGCGCACTGGTAAGCGTGGTCTGTCTCGTCGGCAGCACCCCCGTGGTGGAGGCTGGGCTGTTCGAGGATGTGGCGTTTGCCCTCGGTGCCCTCGGCTTCGACTACCAGGGCGATTACAACCGGCTCAGTGGCGGCGCCGATTTCCGCGCCGTCGCCCAGTTCCAGGGCAACCCCCTCGACTTCGGCACGGGCGACCTGACGCTCAGGGGCCCGTTGTCCTTCGAGGTGTCCACCGGGCATCGCTTTGTCGATACGCTCGACATCTCGCTCCAGACCGCCCTGACTGGGGACAACGCCTCCCAGGCCCTCGCCTATGCGTTCAACATGGACATGTGCGGGCAGGAAACCCAAGTGACGGGCGATGTGCTTGTAGACAGCAACCTGTCGATCAACGGCTTCGGCTGCTACAAGCTCGACGTGGTCTACTCGCACCGCCAACAGGTCGAAAACGTCGGCGGGATTGACGAGGGCACGGCGACACACGACTTCGACATCGGGCCCATCAGCGTCCAGGGCAACGTCGCCACCGACCTGCTGGCCGCTTTGCTCAATCCCCTGTTCACCCGGGCGGGGCGGGAGAACCCCCTTGCCCCCTATACCGGGCAGGCCCAGTTGCAGAAGGCCATCCAGGAGGCCGAGGCCCGCGTTCAGGCGGGCTTGGCGGGCGACCCCGTCTACGTTGCGGTCGGTCCGTCGCTTCCCAGCTCGTCGTTGACGGGCACCGCAGCGAACGCTGACTCCATCCGCGGCGCGGCCGTTCCGGAACCGGGCACGCTCGTCCTGGCCGCCATTGGCGCCTCCATCCTCGGCACCCGCCGACTCCGCCGGCGTTTTCGCGCCTGAGATACGGCGGTCGCCATCCCACACTCCTGGTTTGGGGCGCCGGGGCACTTGCGGCCCCGGCCACCGACCGCATGCTGCTGAATAGTGCATCGAAGACCCGACGAGACGCGGCGCGTCAGGAATGGGCGGATGCGGCAGAAGACGCCCCACCAACCGTCGCCCAATCGCGTCCCGCCACGCGGTTCACCTGCTGCGCCGCGGCCACGTGCCGACGGTGCTCACACAGCTCGGCCACGCTGACCCGCAGCAGCGGATGCACCAGGCGCGGTGCCAACTCGCACAACGGCTCCAGCACGAACCGGCGCTCGTGCAAGCGTGGATGCGGCACGACCAGGTCCGGTTCATCGATGACGGCGTCGTCGTACAGGAGCAAATCGAGGTCCAGTGTGCGGGGTCCCCAGCGCGCGCCGCGGACCCGCCCCTGCGCGTCCTCGATGGCAAGTAACTCGTGCAGCAGGACCCCGGCCGGCAACGACGTGAAGATGCGCACGACGGTGTTGAGGTAGGGGGGTTGACCCGGCGGACCGCCCAGCGGGCTCGTCTCATACAGCGACGCGACGCCCTGCTCCCAGTCCACGGCCATGTCAGGATGCCGATCCAGCGCCGCGACCGCCGCCCGCAGCGCGGACTGCAGGTCACCGAGGTTTGCTCCGAGCCCCAGGTATACCTGCGCGGGATGGCGGCGACCCGACATCGAGAAGTTCACCAGCGCACGCGGGCGATGCGGCCGACGGCCTCTCGCATGCGCTCCTCCGCCACGGTGAGCGCGATGCGCACATAGCCTTCGCCGCAGGGCCCGAACCCGCCGCCCGGCACCAACACCACCGCCTGCTCTTCCAGAATGCGGGCGCACGCCTCCAGCGAGTTGCGCCCCTGCGGCGTGCCCGCCCAGACGTAGAACGTCGCCTCCGGCTCCGTCACGGTCCAGCCGGCCGCCCGCAGGCCGGACACGACGATGTCGCGCCGCCGGCGGTACACGTCCATCTGGGCGCGGACCTCGACGTGGTCGCTGTGCGTCAGCGCGACCGTGCCCGCCTGCTGCACCGCGCCGAAGATGCCCGAGTCCAGGTTGCTCTTCACCGTCGCCAGGGCCGCCAGCGCCTCCGCGTTGCCCACCGCAAACGCGATTCTCCAACCCGTCATGTTGAACGTCTTGGACAGCGAATGCATCTCGATACAGCAGTCCTTCGCCCCCTCAACTTGCAGCACGCTGGGTGGGGCCTGCTTGAAGTACAACTCGCTGTAGGCGGCGTCCTGAACCAGAAGAATGCCGTACCGGCGGGCGAACGCCACCGCCTGCGCGAAGAACTCCAGCGACGCGCACGCGGCCGTCGGGTTGTTCGGGTAGTTGAGGTACATCAGCCGGGAACGCCGACGCACGTTCTCGGGGATATCCTCCAGCACCGGCAGCCACCCGCTCTCCGCCCGCAGGGGCAGCACGTGGCACTCGCCGCCCGCGAACACCGTCCCCGACTGGTACACCGGGTACCCCGGCTGCGGCACCAGCACCACATCACCAGGATTGATGACACCGGTGGGCAGGTGCCCGATCCCCTCCTTGGAGCCCAGCAGCGCCAGCACCTCGGTCTTCGGATCCAGTTCGACGCCGAACCGACGGCGGCAGAAGTCCGCCACCGCCCGGCGGAACTCCATCTTGCCCGCCCCTAGTGCGTACTTGTGGTTGGCAGGCTGGCGGATCGCCTCGGCCATGGCATCCACGATAAAACGCGGCGTCGGCGAATCCGGGTCGCCCACCCCGAGGTCGATCACGTCCTTGCCGGCCTCGATGGCCGCTCGCTTCCGGCGGTCGATCTCGACGAACAGGTACGGCGGCAACTGGCCCAGACGATCAGCACGCCAACGGCTCAAGGTACGCTCCTTCCGATTGCGGACGCCCCCAGCGCCTCCATTCCCCCCAGTGGGACCGCCAGGCGCGGACAGGTGCCCGTGCACAGCGGGCGGGGGCGCGCCACGCAGTCCGAACACGGGGCGCCGGAGCCCCCTGCGCTGCCCCGACTGAGTCCGGGCCCGGCGGGCGTCTCTTACCGGGTTTCTGCGTGGGCGTCAAACCTACCTGGGACGCAAGGCATACTGCCGGGCGGCCTAGTAGTCATGGATAACAGGGGGCCTTCTGGGGCGTCCAACCTGGTGGTCGAAACCAACGAAGAGGGTAGCGGCTTGGGGCTGCCGGTCGAGGCGGAAGGGCCGTAGCATGCCCTTTACCCGTCCGCGCTTCCTGGGGCGATGGGGGAGGTACCTGCCTATGGTTGCGGTCATCGTTTGCCTGTTGGCCACGACATTGCCGCCCGGCACCGCTCCGGCGGCCGGGGCGCCGGTCGAGAAGATCGAGTTGCGGGGCCAGGCGATGCCCGTCTGGCCGGCTGCGGACTTGCAGGCCCGCGGCTTCGCCGTGCAGGACCTGCCGCGGGAAAAGAATGCCGCCTGGGTGTACCTGGAAGCCTGTAACAGCTACGAGGACTTGCCGCCGGACCTGGAGGCCGCGTTCAACTACGCCGTCAGTTCCGTCTATCCGGTGGGCGTGGCCGGCCTGGATGAGTACCTCCAGCGGCCCCGCAACCGCGCGGCGCTGGCCCTGACGCAGCGCGCTTCGACCATGCCGCAGTGCCAGATGCCCTACTTCGGCGAGCCGGGCCAGAGCGTGTTGGCGCTGATTCTGCCCAACCTGTCGATGCTGCGCTTCTTAAGCAAGCTCGTCGTCGTCGAGGGTCAGCGACTCGAAGCGAAAGGCGACCACGACGCGGCCGTGGAGCAGTACCTCACCTGTGCCCGGATGGGCACCCACGCCGGCGCGGGCATCACGCTCATCGAGAACCTCGTCGGCTTTGCCATCTGCAATCTGGCCCAGCAGCGTCTGGCGGACCTGGTGCTGCGTCACGATCTGTCACCCGCACAGCTCGAGCGCCTCGACCGCGCGCTGGTCGAGCTGGGCCCGCGTCTGCCGTCCTCGGAACGCGGCCTCCGCCAGGAACGGATCGCGGGACTGCAACTCGTCGATGAGTTGTGTTCGCGCCCGTTGCGGGTGCTGTCCGGGGTGCAGGAGATGAGCGTCGACGGGGGCCCCGCCGACGTCAACGTCGTCCCCGCGGATGGCTGGGGGCGCCTCGAGCAGCGCGTGGGCCGCTTGCTGCTGCCGGACCGCACCATCAAACAACACATGACCGCGTATTACGATCGGGTGCTGGAGTTCGCGACACAGCCGCCGGGGCAGAGGTCGCTGACCGAAGCCGACGTGGATGCGGTCGTCCAGCGCATCCCCGCGTGGGACGTCATCGCCCGCATGTCCCTGCCGTCACTGACCGCGGCGGCCGGCCAGTCGTGGCGTGCCCAGGCACAGTGGAACCTGCTGCGCGGGTTGGTTGCCCTGCGCTCGTACATGGCTCGCCACGCTGGGACGCCGCCGGCGCGGCTTGCCGATCTCGGCGACGCCCTGTCTGCCGACGCGCTGCTTGACGTCTACTCGGGGCAGCCCCTGCGCTATCGCGTGGAGAGCGCGGGTTGGGTCCTCTACAGTGTCGGCCCGAATGGCAGGGATGATGGCGGCGTGGCCGCACTGGGTTGGCAGGACATGGACATGGTGTGGCGTTATCCGCCCGCGCCGGTCGAGCCCTTTGTCCCGGCGCCGACCGAGCCTGGAACGTAGCAGTGCTCTCGATCCGTGCAGGTGAGCGTCTGCGCACGGCGCCCGGTGATGCAGGGGCCGCGCCGAACATCCTTGCGGGGTGAACGGACGTGAACATACATACTCAGTTCGTCATCTCCATACGCGGCCTTTGCGTCCCCATGGCCTTGACGCTGGGCGCGAGCCTCGTGTGCGGACAGGTCGGGGCAACGCCTTCGGCTCCGCCAACAGGCACTGCACCGCAAGCGCCGCTGCCTGAGGCCGTTGCACCGGTCGAGGGCCGCAACGCCACGGTGACCGTCGATGACGTGCTCGCCCTGGCACCGGCGCACGCCTCGGCGATCATCTACACGGCACAGCCCAAGGCGCTGCTGATGCATCCGGCGCTGGAGTTGCTGCCGGAGCACGGTGAACCTCTGCGGAGGATCACCACGGCCGTGGCGAACGTCTGCGACGGGCCGCTGCTGGTGACCGTCGGACAGGTGTCGCTGCTCCCGCCTTCCTGTCAACTGACCTTCGCCACGCGCACACGCCTGGACCGGGCGCAGCTCCTCGAACGCATCCGCAGTGACTGGGTGCCGGCACTCAGCACCCTGCCGGGAGCCGGCGCCGCATCCCTCACCGATGACGGCGAGCTGGCCAGTCTCACCTTGCCGGGGCCCGTGCCGCTCGTGCTGACCCTGGCCGTGCGGGACGGGATGCTGCTTGCCGGCACCATACCGAGCGACGTTCAGGCGTGGCACCGCGGTGCCACGCTCGGCGCGCGCTTCGTGGAGGGCGACGCCTACCGGCGGACCTTGCAGGGCTACGCGGGTCAACCCGGCGTCTTCGCGTGGATCGACGTGCGCGGCCTCATCCCGCTCGCCGCGGCACCGCTGGGGCAGACACTGCCGGGGTTGTATGACGCCTTACAGCTTGCCGCCGTGGAGTCGGTGGCCTTCGTCGCCCCACCGCCAAGGCAACCCGGCACGCTACGGCTGGCCGTGGGGCTCAGCCGGCCGGACGCGGGCTGGTGGCACCTGTTCGCCTCGAACCCCGCGGTCGACACCCTGGTTCGGGCCTACCCGCCCGACACGGTGCTGCTTCTGCACGGCGGCATGACCAGCGCCGCCACCACACTCACCGATGTTCTCGGTTTTCTCCGCGCCATCGACCCGGCCATCACCGAGGAGTACGAAATCGAACGCGCCGAGTTCCAGACGGAGACGGGCCTGGACTTCCAGGGCGAGTTCCTGGCGAACCTCGGTCCCGAATGGACGCTGGGCTGGCGCTTGCGCGCGCCACGCGCGTCAGCGCCGCCGTTGCTGGCGGAACCACTTCTGGCCGTCCGCCTGCTGGATGTGGACAAGTTCCGCGCGCATCTCGGCACACTCCAAGCGGCGTTTGGGTTGCCGATCAGTTCGAGCGAGCGTGGTGACATCCCGGTATATCGTGCCGAGCGCAGCCTGGGGGCGTTCTCCTACGCCGTTGTGAATGATGTACTGCTCGTCTCGCCGGATGCCGACGCCGTGGCGGCCGGCATTGCCGCCTGGCGCGACGGAAAGAGCCTGGCTGATCAGCAGCGCTTTTCCACCGTGCGCCGGCAGCTTGCGCCCCGGACGGCGAAGCTGGTATACGCCGATCTGGGCTCGTTCGCCCAAGCCGTGACCGAAGTCTATCCGGATGTGCCGTTCATGGCGCTGGCGCGGGAGTTCAGTCATCGCGACATGAGTGCGGCGCTGGCGCTGAACTCTTATGATCGTCTGCTTGCGCTCGACCTGGCGGTGACGGCGAGCGACGGGAAAACCAGCACGGCCGACCCCTGGGCGGCGTTGGGTGCCACCGTCCGCGCCGCCCTCGACGATGCACGGGCCGAACTCCGCCGCGCAGAACGAGTGCGCACCCTGCACTGGATCGGCCACGCCTGCCATATCTACGCGACCAACCACCAGGGCACCTGCGCAACTTCACTGCAGGTGCTCGTAACCGCGGGGCTGTTGACGGCGGATTCGCTCTGCCCAGCCTTCGTGCGCGCGGCCGGCGGTGACTGCGCGTCCTATTACCTCTACCGCCCGCCGGTCGATCTGAAGAGTGTCAAGCAGCCCTCCTCCACCGTGCTGATCGCGGAACGCGAGGTACAGGGTGGCGGCGCGGCCTTCAGTTTCCTCGACGGGCACACCGAATGGGTCGTCTCTCCACGTGCCGAGGAACTGCTGGCCGCCTTGCAGCGTTAACATCTACACAGGACCACGTATAGAGGAAACCAGGGTGCCATGCCCAAGCTCGCCGCAGGCGAGCGCCGGCATGCTGCCGCGACGGCGGCACACCTCCCCGAGAACATGGCGGCGCTGCGCTTGGCCACGCCACCCGCAGGCGGGGGTGGGCATGTCATGTCGGAGCCATGATCGCGGCATCCTAACCCCTCTCCTTTTCAGGGAGAGGGGCAGGGGTGAGGGTCGAGACGCTGAAAACGCGCAGTTGCCGCAGAAGCATGCTTACCCGCGACTGCGTCGCGGGAAAGCAGGGCACCCTCGACACCGTAGACGCAATACACGTGGGGGCGGCCGACGCTACGGTAATTGCGGATTCGCGCGCGGCACGCGACAATCCCGCCCGCAGTCGGGCCGGGCGCTTCGTCTCGGTGCCGTGGCTGGGGTAGCCCATGCGTCTTCGTGGCATCACGCGCAACGTCGTCATGCTGGGCCTGGTCTCGTTTTGCACGGACCTGGCCTCGGAAATGCTGTATCCGATCATCCCGCTGTTTGTCGTGGGCACGCTGGGCAGCTCGCCGGCCCTGCTGGGTCTGATTGAGGGGTTGGCGGAAGGGATCAGCAGCGGCCTGCGCTGGATCGGCGGCGCCTGGTCCGACCGCATCGGGCGGCGCAAGCCCTTCATCGTCGCCGGCTATGGGCTTTCGGCGTTCAGCAAGCCGGTGATGGGTCTGGCCGGTCTGATCCTGGGTTGGCCGCTGTTTCTGCTCGGGCGTTGCAGCGACCGGCTGGGCAAATCCATCCGTACGGCCGCCCGCGACGCGCTGATTGCCGATTCGACCGACCCGGCCTATCGCGGCGCGGCGTTCGGTTTCCATCGGGCGTTCGACACGTGCGGAGCCGTGCTGGGCCCCGCGGCGGCCCTGCTGATGCTGCAACTCTGGCCGCAGGTGCCCTTGATGTGGCTCTTCTTCGTGGCTTTCCTCCCCGGCTTGGGCAGCGTGCTGCTGGCGGCCGGCGCCGTGCGCGACATCCGCCCCCAACCACCCGCCTCCGGTCTCCCCGATCCCGTGCCCGACAACCCCAAGCCCCCGGCCCCGAGCCCCCAGTCCCGACGCCCGGCCCCACGCCCCGCTGAGCGGAACGCCACTGTCGGCGGCCGCGCGCCGCTCGCTCGCCCCACGCTGTGGCAGCAGTTCCCGCGACCGTTCTGGGACCTGCGGCTCGCGTAGGCCGTCGTCACCGTGGGCGACAGCAGCGGTTCCGTCCTGCTTCTTCGGGGCAAGGAGATCTGCCCATCGGCAGCGCAGGTGATCGTGGCCTACATGCTGTTCAACGTCGTGTACGCGGCCGCGGCCACTCCGCTGGGGCATCTTTCCGATCGCATCGGTCGCCGGCCGGTGGTCATCGCCGGTTGGGTTGCCTATGCCGCGGTGTATGCCGGGTTTGCGTACTTCGAGGTGCCGCTGGCGCCGTGGATTCTTCTGGGTGTCTACGGTTTGTATCAGGCGCTGACGGAGGGGGTCGTGAAGGCAATGATCAGCGACGTGGTGCCGACCCAGCAGCGGGCGGGCGCCATCGGGCTGCTGGCAACGGTCGCCGGCTTAGGCCAGCTCGTCGCCAGCTTGCTCGCCGGCGCGACCTGGCACATCCGTCTCTTCGATGGTCAACTCATGCTCGCCCTTGCCCTTGGCGCCGCGTGCGCGTTGCTGGCGATTCCGCTGGTTGCCACCGTGCGTGATTCCGCAACACCGTCGAGCCGCGGGCTTCAGCCCGCGCGGATTGTCCCCGGCGCCTGCATCTCGCGGCCGCCCAGGGCTGCCCCACGGAATCCCAAAACGCTGTAAGGGCAGAGTTGTCCTATTGCCCACCCGAGAAGCTGCGCTGGAACGTCGCGTAGTCGCCTAAGTCCACGTCGCCGTCGGCGTCGAAGTCGAAGCAGCGGCAGGCCGGGTCGGTCCAGGCGCTGGCCGGGCCGGTCAGGCAGCCGGCGAAGGGTACGAAGTCGTCCCGGTTTACCGTGTCGTCACCGTTGCTGTCGCCCAGGTAGAAGTGACACCAGGCGGTCGCGGACCATTCTGAGGCGGCCAGCCCGGCGTCCACCGTGCGCACGCGGAAGTAGTAGGTTCCGGGCGGCACGTTCAGCAGCACCTGCGTCGCCTGACCCACGTTGCCCAGCAGCGGCGAACCGTACGTGCCGGACACCACGTCGCCGCTGCCCGGCGCCGTGCCCACTTGCAGACTGTAATACAATCCCGCACTCGGGGTCTCGACATCCGTCGCGCCGCTCCAGGCGAGGCGTAGGCCGCACCAGCCGCCACCGGAGCCGCTTTGCAGCCCGGTCGGCGCGGCCGGGGCATGGTTCGGCGGCACGCTCACCTCGCGGTAAACGTGGGCGTACTGGGTAGACCAATCCGCCCCCGTCACGAAGAGATCGAGGTCTCCATCGCCGTCGACATCCACCCAACTGAGCGACCCCTCGCGGACGCCGCTGAACCACGCGGCCTCCGTGAACGACGTGCCGTCGTTGCGGTACAGCGTGGTAAGCAGCCCGCCGCCGGTGTAGCCGCAGAACGCCACGTCCAGGTCGCCGTCGTTATCGTAATCGCCCCAAGCACAGGAACTGCGATAAATCGTCGTCAGGTTGGCCCCGACCAGAGTGAACACCCCGCTGCCGTCGTTGGCGTACACACGGGCGTAGCGGCCGGAGGCACTCTCCTCGCCGGTGAAGGCGAGGTCCACGTCGCCGTCGTTGTCAAAGTCGCCCCAGGCGGTATCGGAGAGCGAAACACTCGGCAGGCCGTGCGCGCCGTCGCTAGTCAGCGTTCCCGTCGGCTCATTGCGGTAGAGGATCGTGCGCCGCACCGTGCCGTCGCTGCCGGTCATGATGAGATCGAGATCGCCATCGCCATCCCAATCGCCCCAGTCTGCGGAGCCCGCATACAGACCGGTAAGCGACTGGCTCAAGTCCGGCAACAGCACGCCCGGCGGATCGTTGCGATAGATGCGGCACAATGCCAGGGTGCCGTCGTGCCCCGTGATGAGCAGATCGAGGTCGCCGTCGCCGTCGTAGTCACCCCACGCCACGGACGGGTACGACACGCCGGTAAGCACCTGCTGAGTGTCCCAAGTGAGGTTGCCATTGCCGTCGTTGCGGTAGACGCGTGTCAGGCGCTCGGTGCCAGTCCAGCCGGCCACGACCAGGTCCACGTCGCCGTCGTTGTCATAATCACCCCAGGCGAGGTTGCCGCTGCTCTCACTCTCGACGCCGTCCAGGTTCTGCCTCAGCACCAGCGTGCCGGACTGGTTCTCGTAGGTCTGCGTAACGTGCGTCCCGCTCGAGGTCACGCCGCAGATGGCCAGGTCCGCGTCGCCGTCGCCGTCGAAGTCCGCCCACTGGGCGTCGCCCTTCCACACGCCGGTGACGCTCTGGCCGGCCTCGAGCGCAGGTGGTGGATACGCAGCCAGCCGGAACGTAACATCGCCGGTGGGGACTTCGACTGTATACGTCGTGCCTGCGCGCAGCACCACGTAGGTACCGACGGTGTCATTATACAGAGTGTAGGTGCGCTCGTTGGCGCCGCTAACGTCACAACTTATGGTAACCGGCGTTGGCGGGTCCTCGGGTGCGTACCCGTACCGTCGCAGGCGCAGGGTCTGATCCGGGCCAGCGCTGCTGCCGCCCCACCAGTTCGCCGTCTCGGCCGGTGGCCGGGCGTCGACCCACGTCCAGCCGGGGGCAGCCGCCGGGTTGCTGACCAGCGCCACCCCGCGTCCGGGCGGGGTCATCAACACTACATCCTCGCCCGCGACGTACCCTGCGCTGCCTTCATCGTCGAGCTGAGCTACGAAGGTCATGCGCCAGTCGTCCGCGGTCTGGCTCGCCACGGTGAGTGTGCATTGGCTGACGAGGGCCGCCGGCGACGGCGCGGCTGCCCACAGGACCAAGCCGACGGCCGCCAGCCCCGTCAGGACCCGATGCTTGCTGCTGTGCTTGCTCATAGCTGTGCACCTGCTGGTGATTTCCGCCGAGGCGGAACGTTGCTCCTCATATTCTCCCCGGCGACGATCGCCGGCGCGCGTCACCTACGGGTTCGACACGACCAGCGTCAAGCCGGCCTGATGCGTCAACAACCAGTACGCTCGCCACGGTTCGACCTGTGTCTGGTCGCCAGGGACTTCGTAGTAGTCTCCATCCGCGTAGCCGTAGATCGTGCGTTGGATCCACCCGGCCGACTCCGCGTCTGCCGGTGACAGGCTGCTGACGCCGTCGCTGATCCGGCAGTCATCCCACAACTGTGCCGTGAGGAACGGATACCCCCACAACGTCCAGCCTTCGTTGAGGGAAATCTCATAATCGCCGGGCGGCGTGGCCGCACAGGTGTACTCGCACCCGGCCGCCTGCTGAAGGTACAGCCAGTACCCCGCTCCGCGGCGCATCTGCCCGCAGCAGCTCGGATACAGACTGTAACCCGTGCTCTGGTCGTAACCGAAGAACCGCTTCTCCAGGGGATTGCTTTGCGCTGCCAGGGCGAGGACGCGCTCGATGCCCGGATCAAGCGGATCGGCCGGGATGGAGATGAGGTTCCAGCCGGCGCTGAACGGTGTGTCCGTCCGGGCGTGGTCAGCCAGGTTCAGGCAGGCGACGGTCGCCACTGTCCCCTCGGCCGGGTCGCGCAGGCGCGCCGCCCCGATCACACCGGGGGCGCCCGCGGTCACCTGGAAGTCGAACGTCGCCCACGGCTCCTGCCAGAATGGTTCCAGCGGGTTGCTCTCGATGAACGCCGTCGCGTGGGGGGCCAGCACCAGCACCGATTCGCTGCCCACGCTGCCATCGGCATTGAGGAACCGTGCCTGCCCGCTCACGCTCACGTCGTTGGGGTTGTGCACGCAGTACAGCGCATCCCAGTCGATGCCGTCGCCGACGACGGGCAGGCTGATGTGCGCAGTGGGCATGCCCCGCAGCACATAGGAGCCTTCCTCGGCTCCCTGGTTATAACTGTATTCCACCGAGCCGCAGAGGCCGTCCCCGACGTAGGCTTCGATCTCCACGCTGCCCCGCCAGTTCATGGCCACGTAGTCAGCCGCGTTGAAGGTGTGTGTCGCGTGCGGGTTGATGATCACTCCGGTCTCGGTGATCCCGGGCGCGCCTGTTTCCTCATAGAACTGCAATTCGACCTCGGCCACGGTGTCTGTGGGGTTATGCACCTGCAGGGTCGTGCCCCAGGCAGGCATCACTTCGACGAGCGGCACGTAGAGCTTCGGCCAGAGTCCCACCGACATCTCCGTCGCGGAAACGGCCCCGGTTTCCAGATTCTCGCGGCGGACGTGCCCACTCAGCACATCTTCCCCCGTCACCGTGGTCGCGCGGACCGTACCCTGCCCGCTCGCCGGCAAGCCCGGAATGTCGTCCGGTAGACTGATGGTTGTGGTTCCGTGCGGGTTGATGGTGAACACATCGCTGCCCAGCGCCGCGCCGCTGAGGCTGAAGACCGTGACTTGCACATCCACCGGGCCCGGCGGCGGGTCGGACTGGACGACGATGTCGCTGTTGTACGGTGTCCCGCCCGGCGAGCCCCACGAGGTCGTCAGCCCGTTGAGGCTGCCGCCCAGCCCTCCCGACGTGGTGGTGGCCCCTCCGCCACCGAACGACGTAGTCACCGCTCCGCCCTGCACTTCCACCGATGAACCCGCCAGCATGTTCACCAGCGTTGTAGCGCCCGGCGCCAACATGCCGTTCCACGAGGTCGTCAGATTGCCGCTGGCGTTGTAGCCTTGCACCAGCACGTTCAGCGTCGCGCCCGCCAACGGGTTGTAGAGCTGACCGGACCAACCGAAGCCGGGGTCGCCGGCCGTGTTCTTCAACTCGTCGGCCATGCTGTAGACCCCGACGGTCGTCTGCATCGTGTCCGTCTTGTAGGTGGTGCTGGCCCCGTATGCGGTGCCTTGGTTCGCCCGCAGGGTGGCCGTGCAGTGCCAGTTCAGGTCCATGCACCATCCGCCGGTGGGACAGGCGAACGTGGTCTGCCAGCGTCCGCCGCTGGTTTGGCAGGCGGCCTGCCCGGTCCAGTACGTGCCCTGGTCGGCGTAGACGTCGATCCACGTGCCGTCCGCTACGTTCTCCCAGTTTGCCCCGGCCTGGTACGGTTCCGCAAAGGCCGTCCCGGATACGGTCACGCTGCCCCAGCGATAGACGCTGCTCGGACTGCCGATGCTGATCATGGTGTCGAAGGCGTAGCCCTCATTGACTAGCGAAATACTCAGGCTGTCCGAGTCGGAGTTCTGGCACGCGAGCGCCGGCGTGCAGTCCCTGGCGATGGCCGAGATGCCGATGGAGTACCACTTCTTGTAGTAACCCTGATTGCCGCCGTTGTTCAGGTTGACGGACAGGTCACCGGAGCCGGTGTGGCCGTCCGTATCTTGGACGGTACAGAGGTCCGTCGAGTTGCCGTCGGTCAGCTTGAGCTGGTGGTAGTAGTCGCAGAGGTTGCTGTCGTCGCCCCAGGAGTAGCCCATCTTCAGCGTCAGTTTGCCGTCGGCGGTGCCGAAAGAAGTCGTCTGGTTGTCCTGCAACTCCGCCGTCGCGTTGCAGTTGACGCAACTCAGCGTTCCGGACAGGTACCACGCCCGACTCGGCGGCGCGCCCCGTTCGGGAGCCTCCGTTGCCGCCAGAGGCACCCGACCCGCACTGACCCGTCCGCAGGCAAGCACGCCGCAGACGACGGCAAGCAACCAAGTACGTTTCATGGACGTGTCTCCCCGCTCGCACCGCCGACCGGCGGTACGGACAGCCGCGGCCACCGGCATCCCTCCGTCAAGAGGTGCTGGATGCGCCGCCGGGATAGGAAACGGAAAACCGTGGGCACCGGGGACGGTGCGATCTGATATCCGCCGGGCCGACCACCCGGACGGGTCCCCAGGCCCATCGGTGACCCCACTGGGCACCGAGGCCCGCAGTTGCAAACGCCAGTGTACCAAAGGGGGGGCAGCGATTCAATGAACGTAGCCGTGCCCGATTAGACGTGCGCGAACGCGCGCGGGCTCGGCCGGCAGGACTCAGCGGCCCTTCCGTGCGCAGCCGACGCGGAAGTTCACCCCGCGATTCGGGGCGAACCTCCGCGTCGCTACGGTCCCCGCGGCCGCCCCCGCTGACGCAGGCCGCAGCCGCCGTGACAAGCCCGTCACCCTCAGCGCTGCGGTTACGTCGGCCCGCTCAGCACCGTTGCAAACTGCGTGTAATCATCCAGATCAACGTCGCAGTCGCCGTCCAGATTGCCCGCCTGGCAGCCTGGTCCCACCACCGCGGGGTTGAAGCACGCCTGAAACTCGGCGAAGTCCGCGAGGTCCACGTCGCCGTCCCCGTCGTAATCACCATCGCCCGCCGGGGCGAGGCACTTACGCAGGAACGCGTCACCGCCGGTGCCGAACGTGCCGAGGTCCTCGCCGGCCGCGTTCCGCAGCGAGGCAAAGAAGTACAACGCCAGGTCGTCACTCAAGTAGATGTCGTTGGGATGAAAGGCGCTCAAGGTCGAGGTGCCGCGCCCGATGAACGCGTCGTCATCAAACAAACCATTGCCATCCAGGTCGACCGGATCGCCCTCGCGCACCACAACCTGCTCCCCGTTGAGCACGATGACCGAGTCCGTTTGGGTGTTGCCGTTGTCGGTCGTGCCGGCCAACACCCAGTCGCCCAGCGTGTTGCCAGCGAACGCGTAGAACGTATCAGTCCAGTGCTCGGTACTGTCGGTGATGATCAGGTCGCCGCTGGCGGCCACCAATTCCCCGCTCCGCAGCGCCCAGTCGTTGTCCGACGGATCGTCGCCACGGCAGTACCACGTGCCGTCTCCGACCAGCTTGGTGTGGAAAACTGCGGCCATGGTGATGGTGGTGTTCGGTATCAACGTGTTCTCCCGCAGTACCACCTGGTCGTCAACGACGAGAATGACATCCTGCGAGGTGTCGCCCTCGTCATCACCCTGCGCGATCCAGTGGGCCCCGTCCGGCGTCGTCCAGAAGGTGTTGGCGTCCAGGAAGTCCCAGACGTTGCCGCCGATGGGGCTGACTCCTGACTGCCGGAAGGACGTGTCGTTGTAGAAGATGGCCGGTCGGCGCGTCGAGTGAAGATTCTGGAGGGTGCTGTCCTGGTAGCCGAACGTCCCGTTGTTCAGCACGTGCATCGACCCGAGCGAGTTGCCAAACAACTCGTCACCGGAAGGGTTCGGTGGCAGATCAATCAAGCCCAGCGCCGGATCGCTCTGTTGGCGGACCATGTTGAAGGTCGTGCCATCAAAGAAGATACCCTTCTGCGCCACGCTCGAAATACCACCCCGCGCGCGGGCGACATAGACAAACTGGTTCAGTTCATTGAACCACGGCGGGCTGGTGCTGAAGAAGTCGTAAACCTCGCCCGCTGCTCCGTCGTGAACGGGCTGGCCCTCCTGCGCGAAGACCGCCCCGACGTCGCCGGAGCCGCGCAACATCATGATCTCCAGGTCGGCGCCCAGCCAGTTGCGCCCCTTGATAATCCACTGAGTCCCGTCGGGGCTGACGCCCAGGTCCTCGAGGGCCTTAAACTCTGTGAATACGGGATTGCCGCTCAGGTCCAGGGCCCCGGGTACGACGGCCGTCGGATGACCCGGCGCCTCGGAGAAGATCACCTCAACCTCCCCCGCGCTCGCGGCCACCGCGATCACCCACAGCGAGGCCATCCCCGAAAACCCGACCAGGCCACCCACTGTCCCTTGTGTTTTCATGCTCTGTCCCCTTGCCATGACATATCCCTCCAAGAGATGCAGCGCACCATGACTCCGTCAATCCACACTGGGAGAGTTGACCGAACCGCGTTGCGCGGCCCGAAACCGCCATTCTATCGGCTCCAGCCCCGCCGCTCAATCGCCTTCGCCTGCCCCGTCAGGCTGCGCCCGCCTCGCCCTCGAGCAAGCGCCCGTCACCCGCTCCGCCTGCGAGATCAACGTGCTCGGCCACGCCCCGAACCCACGCAGATATGCAGTTTCTCTTCATAAACATCATTGTTCCGGGAGGCCGCCGCGCCAGACCCCTCCCCAGTATGCCGCCCAGCCCACTTGTGTCCCGGCGGAAGGACTGAGGTAACCCGACCAACGTCGGCGATTCGACGACTTTCTACAGCTCCTACGGGCAACGTCCCCGTCCCACCCGCCAAGGCTGTCCCTCACTCCGATAGCCTACCCCTCAACCTCCAAACCTTGTTTTTCCGCCGCCTGCGCGATAAGGTAGTCGTTCGGGGTAAGGGTGAGCCTGCCGGGGAAGGGTGTACCTCGTAAGACTGGGGTGTTTTTCGCCGGACATGCTTTGGGATCAGGGTACCGGCGGGGACCGACAGCGGTTCGCGCGGGCGCGGGCCACTGTGGGGGACGCGGGGAAACGAAGGCACACTCAGCTAGTTCTTGCATGGGGGCGCTCGCGGGGGCATGACCGCCGCGCACAAACGTGGTTCAAACCGGAAGAAGAAGGAAGAGTGGGATGAGAAACTTGTGGTTGGTGTTGCTCATCGGCAGCCTAGTCATTGGCTGGGCGGGGCCCGCGCGCGCGGGGGAGTTGGACCCGACGCTCGAGGTGGTGCTCGAGGACGTCGGAGACCAAGAGGTCGTATCCGCTTTGTTGTTCCTGGATGACTATGTCGACCTGGCGGCCCTGGACCGGCAGCTCACGCGGGAGCGCGCCACACCAGCGGCCCGCCACGAAGCGGTCGTCACTGCCCTCCGGGACAAAGCGGCCGCGACCCAGACCGAACTGCTGGACGAACTGAAGCGGCTCTATGTCCGCGGTGAGGTGGCGTTCTTTCAGCCGTTCTGGATCGCAAACATGATCCGCATCGACGCGCCGCGTGCCGTCATCCAGGAACTGGCGACCCGTGCCGATGTCGGCATGACCTACCTGAACTATGAGATCGAGTCCGTAACGCCGGTCCACACCGAGCCCTGTACCGAGCCGCCCGGCATGCGTACTCCGGAGCCGGGCCTGGTGGCCATCCGCGCCCCCGAGGCGTGGGCCCTCGGCTACGATGGTACGGGCGTGCTGGTGTCCTCGTTGGATACCGGCGTGGCGGGCAGTCACGCGGCACTGGCTTCTCGTTGGCGCGGCGTGGCCGACGCGCGCTACACCGGCCACCCCGGCTGGGCCCTGTTCGATCCGGTAACTCACTGGACGTTCCCCCAGGACAGCGGTTCCCACGGCACGCATACGATGGGGACGATCTGCGGCGGGCCTCCCGGCGATCAGGTCGGCGTCGCCCCGGGCGCGCAGTGGATCCATGCCGCCGTGATCGATCGGGTAAGCCTCTATCAGACCTGCACCGACGCCATCCTGGCGTTTCAGTGGATCGTGGATCCCGACGAGAACCCCAGCACTTTCTGGGATGTCCCCACCGTCTGCTCAAACTCCTGGGGAATTCGCACGTCGCACAGCGTGCCACCGTACAACGCGCCCTGTGACCCGTCGTTCTGGGGCTATCTCGATGCCTGCGAGGCCGCCGGCGTCGTGGTCGTGTTCGCGGCCGGCAACGAAGGCTCCAGTGCCAACACTCTGCGCCGCCCGTCGGACCGGGCCACGGACGACTACCGCACCTGTGCCGTGGCTGCCGTGGACGGCAACAGCCCGCCGTCTTATCCCATCGCGTCGTTCTCCTCACGGGGGCCGACGTATTGCACGCCGACCGGTGCGGCCGCCATCAAGCCGGAGGTCGCCGCACCCGGGGTGAGCGTTCGCTCGTCGGTACCGAGTGGCTACTCGTACTCAGACGGCACGTCGATGGCCACGCCGCACGTGGCCGGCGTGGTGGCCCTGATTCGCCAGGCCTGCCCCGATCTGACCGTCCAGGAGGTCAAGGACATCCTCTACGAAACCGCCGTAGACCTGGGAACCGCGGGCGACGACAACAGCTATGGCCACGGTCTGGTCAACGCGTACGCCGCGGTGCTGCTGGCCGAGGAGCGTTGCGGACCACGTCCGCCCGAGGCGAGCGACGGCGAATTCACGCTGCCCTGGAACACCAGCTTGAACATTCCCCTCGTCGCGGACGATGACGGTCTGCCGGAAGTGCCGGGGGCCCTCAGCTACGTCATCACGTCCCTGCCGAGCCACGGCCGGCTCAGCGACCCCGACGCCGGCGCCATCAACACCGCCCCCTATACGCTCGTGGGCGGTGGTCACACGGTGGTCTACCTGCCGTTTGCCAACTACTGGGGCGCCGACGGCTTCGAGTTCCTCGCCGATGACGGCGGCGTCCCGCCGGAGGGCGGCGAGTCCAACGTCGCCACGATCGACCTCACGGTCGTCATCCCGCCCGCTCAACTGATCCACGCGTTCCCGCTCGATACCAATCCGGGCTGGACCTGCCAGGGGCAATGGGCGTTCGGGCAACCCGCCGGGCTGGGCAGCCACAACAGTGACCCGACCACCGGCCACACCGGACCCAACGTGTACGGCTACAACCTCAACGGGGACTACGCCAACTGGATGGGCGCCACCGAGCACCTGACGACAACGGCCATTGACTGCACGAATCAGGTGGCGACCGAGTTGCGTTTCCGCCGCTGGCTCGGCGTCGAGAGGGTCACCTTTGACCACGCCACCGTGGAGGTCTCCGCCAACGGCGCCAACTGGGTGAAGGTCTGGGAGAACGGCCCGACCTCGCTTAGCGAAGCGGCCTGGTCCTTGCATACCTTGGACATCTCCGCCGTGGCCGATGGCGAGTCCACGGTGTACGTCCGCTGGGGCATGGGCCCGACCGACGGTTCCGTGACCTATCCGGGCTGGAACCTGGACGACATTCAGATCTGGGGCGTTCCCACCCTGCCCGCCCTGCACATCACCGGCAGTAACCCGCCCACGGGCGCCATCGACGCCTGCACGCCGATCCACCCGACCACGCTGGAACCGCGCGGCTGGGAGAGCGTCGAGTTGACCTTCAACCGGACCGTCGACGGGCTGACACCGGGGGCGTTCGTGCTGACGGAGACCTGTCTGCCCGGTGAGTGCGACCAGATCGCGCCGGCCGTTCAGCAGGTGGCGGCCAACGGAGCAGCGGCCACGCTGACGTTCAATCGTCCCCTCGATCCCAACGCCTGGACCGTCGTCAGCTATGTGGATGGTGACGCCGACGACGTCATCCGTCTGGGCTTCCTGCCCGGTGACGTGGACGGCAGTCGGACAGTCAGCGCCAGCGACCTGATTGCGGTCGTCAACAACATCAATGCCGCCCTCGGTGGCGGCCACCCGGCCGCACACCAAACGGACATTGACCGGTCCGGCACGGTCACCGTGGCCGACATGATCGTCCTGGTCAACATGCTGAACGGAGCGCCGCCGTTCGAGGCGTGCTTCGGCAACCAGCTTCCCCCGCTGCCGTGAGTCCGACACGTGAAGTGATCTGACTTCACGGCAGTACACTGAGAACCGCCCGCGGCCCCAAAAGCCCGGGCGGTTCTTTGCTTGCGCGGCAGCCCCTTCACTTCGGCCCCAGCCGGTGGATGGCCGCCAGCGCCTCCGCGTCATCCGGCGCCAGCCTCAGTACGCTCCGATAGTGCGTCACGGCCTCGGCCGTCCGGCCCGTCCGCTCCAGCGCCTGGGCCAGGAAGAAATGCACTTCCGCTACCTGCGGCGCCCATCGCAGCGCCTCCCGATACGCGGCGATCGCCTCCTCGTCACGCCCCGCCAGCATCAGCGCCTGTGCCAGGTTGAAGTGCGCCTCCGCCGACCCGGGGCAACCCCGCACCGCCGCCTGCAGCCACGTCGTCGCCTCCGTCAGCTCCCCACGCTGCGCCAGCACCACGCCCAGATTCATCTGCGCCAGCGCCTCCAGCCGTCGCTCGTCCTGCACCGGCCAGTTCACCACCACCGCGACCAGCGCCACCACCCCCGCCGTCACGCTCAGCGCCTTCCACCTCCTTTGCCGCACCAGGTCCACCGCCTCCCCGACCCCGGCCGCCGCGAACAACACCAGAATCGGCACCATTGGAAACCGGTACCTCGCCAAAACATAGAACAGCGCGACCGCTCCCGTCAGCGCCGCCGCCAACACATAGAACACCCACAGTTCCCGCCACCGCCGCCGCGTCAGCACGATGCCGCCCACCGCCAGCGGCGCCACCACGCCGAAGTGCCACACCCGTGACACGCCACGCAACACCGCCGACTGCCCCGCGTACACCGCCAGCCCCTCCACGTCGGGCACCTCATAGCGGTTCCACGTGAGCAGCGCCTTCAAACCCAGCAGCCTCACCGATCGCCCCGGCGCCGCCCTCATCTCCGCCCACGCCCGTCCTGCCCAGTAGCGCGACACCTCCGCCGCCGTCAACTCCCGCCCCAGCGCCTCTTCTGCCAACCTGGTGGCATCCTGCCGCTCGAACTCCGGCGTTTCGTGACCCCGCACCAGCGGCCGGTACCGCCCGTCCGCCTCCGCCCCGTTACCGATATACAGATTCGGACCGAACTGGAACGTCGACACCGACCACTCCCCCGTTACCGCCGCGTTCCGCGCCCCCGCCGCCACCAGCCACAGCAAGGCCCCCGCCCCCAACGCCGCCGCCCGCCACGCCACCGTCCTCCACCTCAGCCCCTGCCGCCAGCGGCTCTCCACCACCATGAATACCAACAGTACCGGCAGCCAGGCCAGCGCGTTCTCCCGCGTCAACGCCAGCAGTCCCGCCGCTCCCCCGACAACTGTTGGTGCCACGTATCTGGCACTTCGCGTGCACGCCGCCACTCCCGCAACCACGACGCACGTCAGCGCCCCCGCCAGCGCCGCCTTCTGCACGATTCCGTCGAAGAACACCGCCGGTCCGTACAGCGCATGCATCAGCCCCGCCGCCCACGCCGTGCGCCTGCCAAACAGGACGCCTCCCGCCCAGCACAGCACGGCCGCGCTTGCCGCCCCCCACAGCGCCTGCGCCGCCCGCACCACCGCCACCTCCGGACCGAACACGCTGAACAACGCGCCCAGCACGTAGGGATACGCCGGCGCCTGGTAGAACGCCTCCGTTCCCAGCCATTCACCGCCCGCGATACGCTGCGCCCACGCCAGATACCCCGCTGCGTCGCCCACCGGACGCTGTACGAACGCCACGTTCCACGTCGCCACGACATGCGCGAGACGTATCAGCAGCGCCGCGCCGAATACGACGGCCTCCCGCCGCCCCGCGCGATACGCTTCCCCGACCCTGCCCGCGCCGTTCATCACTGCCGCCCTCTGACCACCGCCCCCACGCTCCGCTCGCCCCGCGCCCGTACCGGCGCGCTGCCCGTGCCATCTTACCGACGCCGACGCAGGCCGCCGCGCTGCGTCCTCGGCCCACCCCGTCGGCGCCCGGCGCGCGTTCCCGCCCCCGTTCGGGGTCAACCCAACGCGGCGACCAAACAAATACCGAATATACACTGACGACCGACTTGCTTGCTCACCGATGTGTAGCACCACATGATCCTGCGTGCGCCGTAAAGTCAGTTCAGGTTCCACCGGAGTCCTGAAACGCGAACCCGTCGCTGCCTGGCCGTCAGGCCGCTGCAACCCCCGCTCTGGTGAGACGTGTGTGCGCTCCTCGTGCGCGACTCGCGCCTCCCGGCACTGAGCACGTTCAAGACGGGGACGGGACCAGGCACGCGAGTTTGCATCACCGATCACGAACCATGATCGTCAGACAGCGGTCGAATCCCGCGGCCGCCGGCGCATGCTTGCGCACAGACGCTCTGGCGGATACGAGTGCGTCTCGGGCGTGACAATGATGGCCATACACCCGAGGTCCGCCAGCCGCCAACCATGTCGCATGTTCCACGTGAAACAAACGGACCAAGCGTGGGGAGAGTGGGTTGGGTGAATCAAGACCGCGCGTCGTGAGGACGGCAAACGTTTCCTCCGCAGCCGGCCGGCTCCACCCACCCGCCCATACCCGCCGCCCGTCTCGCAACCCGGAACCTTGGGTTCCCGGCCAGTGCGCTGCCAAGCCTGGCACAGGGCGGGCGCCGTTCGACGGTATGTGGGCGCACCCCGGACCGGGCCGACCGCCCGCGCTGTTTCACGTGAAACGACCCAAGCCGCGTGTGTTGCCTTCGCTCGCCACGCCTCCTGCCCGGCGCCAACGCACACGCCGCCCATTGCCCTTCATCGCCAGCCCGGACGTCTGCCCCTCCGGACGTTTCCACCCCCAGCTTGCTCACATCTTGCCCAATGCTGGCGGTTCGGGTATGTCCACTTAGTGAGACTGCCCCCGGGGCTCCCGGACGGGCCCACCCTGACGCTCCTCGTTTGACGGAGACGTTCCCGATGAGCAAGCAGACAAGGCGTCTCGGCCGCGGCCTGGACTCGCTCGTCAGCGACTATCGCGGCGAACCGGCCGGCCCGCCGCAACCTCCGGCCCTGACCCCACAACCGCCGCCTGACCCTACCGCCGCCCAAGCCGCGTCCCGCCATCCGCTTTCCGCCGCCTCGGAGCGCCCAAGCGGGCCGAAGTTCACCTTCCATGTGCCCGTGGAGACGCTGGAAGCAAACCCATTCCAACCGCGTCGTGCTATATCATCAGAGAATGTGCTACCATTGGCGCGATCCATCCTCGAAAACGGCATGTTGCAGCCGATTGTGGTTCGGCCCCACGGCCGCGGTTACCAGATCGTCGCAGGCGAGAGGCGCTGGCGAGCAGCCAGAGAAGCAGGACTGACCACTGTCCCGATTCTGGTGCGCGAGGCCGACGACCGGCAGATGCTCGAGTGGGCCCTGATCGAGAATATCGAGCGCGAGGACCTCAACGCGATGGACCGGGCGGCCGCGTACCGCGAGTACTGCACCCGCTTTGGCGCGGGCCCCGAAGATCTGGCCCGGCGACTCGGCGAGGATCGCACCACGGTTGTCAACTACCTGCGCTTGCTCGATCTGGGCGAGTCGATCCAGGCTTTGGTCGCCAGCGGGCGCCTGAGCATGGGCCACGCCCGCTGTCTGCTCGGTGTCGGCAGCGAGCAGCGTCGTGTCGAGTTGGCGGCCGCGGCCGTCGCCCATGATCTGTCCGTGCGCGCGCTCGAGGAGATCGTCCGGCGGGAGAGGGGGGAGGTAGGCGGCGACGCGGCCCGCCCGGCCGCCCCGGCCCCGGCACGGGCGACGCCGCACGTCAGCGAGGTTCAGCGCCGGCTGGAGGCGGCGGTCAAGACCAAAGTAGTGGTCCGCGAGGGCCGGCGCAAGGGGACGGGAAGAATCGTGATCGAGTACTACTCGCTGGATGATTTCGATCGGATCGCGGGGTTGCTGGGCGTAGCCTTCGACGAGTAGGGCGGGACAGGCGGGGAGAGTTTGGAGAGTTTTGTACGCGGCGGGGATTCCCAGCGGGGTGTCGGGCAGGTACGCTAAACGGGCGGGCGCCGGTCAGGGTACCGCAGGAGCGCGCAGGCGGATAGCTGTTTGGCGTCTTCGCCGTTATGGGTGCCCTGCAACCGCGGCACATGCCCACCGCCGCGTGCGGCGGGCGCGGGCAGGGCACCCACGCTCGACGGACGCGGGCGCAGCCCGCGCGCGGCGCAGGTCGCAACTACCGTTTGTCTTAACAAGGGAGCAATCGATGAGACGTGGGTATGGGAGAGTGGTTTGGTCGGGGCTGCTGGCGTTGATCATGGTGCCGGGGTTGATGCCGGCGGGGGCGTGGGCGCAGGAAGGGACCGTCGTGCTGGAGAAGATGCCGGCGGACCTGGCGCTGGCGGCCGTGCTGGTCAACGTCGAGCAGCTCGACAAGTCGGTGGAGCAGATCCAGAAGCGGCTGGCGCCGGATGAGCCGTATGAGAGCGCAGCGGCCGGGTTGAAGGCGTTCGTGCCGATCGTGGGCGAGTGGATGGACCTGAGCAAACCGCTGGGGATCGGGCTGCCGGAGATTCCCCCGAAGGGCGTGCTCCCGGTGATGTGGGTGGCGGTGGCGGATTTCGCCGCCAAGGTGAAGGATGTTCCGGGGGCGACGGAAACGGAGGGGGTGTGGCAGTTCAAGCTGAGCGACACCCAGAGTCTGTTCGCGAAGGCGGATGGCGCGTACGTGGTGATTGCGGAGACGGCCGAGACGCTGACGAAGGTCACCACGGCCAAGGAGAGCATGGCGGAGGCATTGCGCGGGCGGCCGGAGATGCTTCACAACCGGGACGTGTTCGTGCACGTCAACATGCGTGGGCTGCGTCCGCTGGTGTTGCAGCAGTTGAGCCAGATGGGGCCGATGCTGTCGATGATCGCGATGATGAGCGCCCAGTCCGGCGGCGACCCCATGATGATGAGCAACCTGCTGGGGGCGCTGTTGGAGACGGTACAGAAGTTCATCGAGCAGGTGGCGTACGTGGAAGCGGCAGTGAAGCTGGACACGCGCATGATTACGCTCAGCATCGCCGGCGGCTTCGATGAAGGTCCGGTGAAGGCGTACCTGGGCAAGCAGAAGCCGGCGGAGATGCCGTTCTTCGCCGACTTGGAGGAGCAGCCCTTCTTCATGGCGGCTGCCTCCCATCTGCCGGGGACGGAGTCGCCGTTGATCGACTACGTCGCGGAGCTGATGACCCGGAAGCTGGCGAGTATGCCGCCGGCCACACCGGCGCCCGAAGGCGGCGAGGCGCCCGGGGGTTCGATGAAGGACGCGGTGGCCGTCATGGCCGACGTGTATCGCCGGATCGAGGGTGGCAACATGGTCATGGCGTTCACGTCCGGTGCGATGGTCGGGGCAGGCGACTACGTGACCGCCGATCCGAAGGCCCTGACGGCCGCCATCAAGCAGACGCTTTCCACGGCCAATCCGCTGATGAAGCAGCTTAAGCAGGGGCTGACGTTCGAGGCGACCGAGGCGCGCAAAGTGGGCGAGGTGGAGGTCGAGGTGTTCAATCTGAAGGTGGACACCAGCAACCCGGCGGGCGCGATGCAGGCGCAAATGTTGGGTGCCAACCCCTGTTATGCGCTGGGCGTGGTGGGCAACCGCGTGCGGTACTACCAGGGTGACGCGGCCGGAGCGGAGAAGGCGTTTGCGACGCCGGTGAGCAAGCCGTTGCGGTCGGCCACGCAGGTCAAGGAAGCCCTCGAGGGTCTGCCTCCCAAGGGCAATGCCGTGGTGCTGGTCGATCCGGTGGGCATCATGCCGATGCTGGGGCCGTTGATGATGATGGGTCAGATGCCGGACTTGAGCAGCCTGCCGCCGGGGCCGCCGATTGCCGCCAGCATGTCATTGGCGGGTGACCCGGCCGTGCTGACCGTGCAGGTGCCGGTGGCGACCCTGGAGCGTCTGACGAAGGCCTTCGCGGGGCAGCCGGAGCCGCAGTAGCGACCGGCGGCGCGACCGGCGCCCGGCAGGGCAGAGACGGTGCGGCTGACCCGGCGGGAGTAGTGTCGTGACGTGGCACTACTCCCGCCGGTTTGCCCGTTCCCCTGATAGGCGTACCGCGCGGTTCCGCGGACGGACAGTTGCCGATGCCGGACTACAACACCAACCTGTGGGCGCCGTGGCGGATGGCGTACATCCGGTCGCTGGAGGAGGAGGCCCGCGAGGAGGGTTGCTTTCTGTGCCGCTACTGGGCCCGGCCGGGCGAGGACGAACGGACGCACGTGGTCTGGCGCGGGCAGGCCTGCTTCGTCGTGATGAATCGCTTCCCCTACACGAACGGACACCTGCTGGTCTGTCCGGCGGCCCACCGCGCGGACTTAAGCGATCTGTCGGCGGGGGAGTTTGCGGAAGCCAACGAGATGATCCGGGCGGCCGTGGGTCTGCTGCGTCAGGTGGTGCGGGCGGAGGGGTTCAACATCGGCTACAACCTCGGCCGCTGCGCCGGTGCGGGGCTGCCCGAGCACGTGCATGCCCACATCGTGCCGCGTTGGGGGGGGGATACGAACTTCATGGCCGTGCTCGGCGACGTCCGCGTGGTGCCGGACGCGTTGGACGCAACGTATGCCCAGCTCGTGCAGGCCGCCCGGGAGGCCGGCTTGCGGACGTAGGTCGGAGCCACGTCTTACGGGTGGTGGCCGCTGACAAGCGGGTGGCATGCCCAAGCCGAAGGCGCCGGCATGCTGTGACGACAGTTGCGTGTTCGTCTGGAGCAGAGCATGGCGGCGCTGCGCTTGGCCATGCCACCCGACACTGGCGGGCTTGGGCATGCCACGCAGGTGCCGGGTTTGTGAACTGTTATGATCGAGCACGCAGATACGCTCGCTGCGTACGCCACGACGGGCGAGGCGGCCGCCAGCCGGTTGCACGCCGAGCCGCCGGATAGACTCCACACTCCGTTTGAGCTCGACTGCCACCGCGTCATCGAGAGCACCGCGTTCCGCCGGCTGGAGCACAAGACGCAGGTGTTCTCGCTCACCTGGAGCGACCACTTCCGCACCCGTTTGACCCATACGCTGGAGGTGGCCGAGATTGCCACAACGCTGGCGCGCCACCTGCGTGCGAACGCGACGCTGGCGCGGGCCATCGCCCTCGCGCACGACCTGGGCCATGCGCCGTTCGGACACGCGGGCGAGGTCGCGCTGAACAGGTTGCTGGCGTCGATTGGCGGGTTCAATCACAACCTGCATTCTTTGCGGGTCGTGGAATATCTGGAGCATCCATTCCCGCCGTTTCGTGGTTTGAACCTGACGGCCGGCACCCGCGCCGGGATGCAGGCGCACGCGACGCCGTATGATCGCCCGGGGGCCACGGCCGGCGGCGCGGGCTGTGGAGCGTCGGTCGAAGCACAGATCGGCGACCTCGCCGACCGCATCGCGTATAACTGTCACGATCTCGAGGACGCGCTGGGGGCCGGTCTGCTCGGTCCGCAGGAGTTGGGCGAACTGACGCTCTGGTCAGCGGCCGCGGAGGAGGTGCGCCGCGCGTACGGCGCGGGCACCGAGAATCTCTTCGCCCTGCGGCGGCCCATTCTCGACGGCCTGCTCAACGCCCTGCTGGGCGACGTGGTGGCCACGGCCGGCGCGGCACTGGCGGGCCTGTCGTCACCTGAGTCCGTCGCGGCGCAGGCGAAGCCGGTGGTGACCCTGTCGCCGGCGCGCCTGGCGGAACTCGAGCAGGTGGAACAGTTGCTGCGCCGGCAGGTGTATCGGCATCCCGAGATTGTGCGGACGGACACGCGTGGTCAGGAGATCATCGCGGCGCTGTTCGAGGTCTTCCACCGCGGCCCCGCGTTGCTCCCGGCCCGCTATCGGGCCCGCCTGGCCGACCAGGGCCCCGATCGTGTGATCGGCGATTACCTCGCGGGCATGACGGACCGGTACTGCCTGGCGGAGTACGAGCGGCACGTGCGCGCGCTGTAAAGCCGGCCTCCCGCGTGGCTGCGGGCCAGTGCAGAGCGTGCCGGCGCGCGAACGGATCGTGGTGTACACATGCCGAGACATGCTTCAAGGACACCGGGGTCAGCAAGAACCAAACAGCGGCGCGCTCGGGCTGTGAGTGCGAGGCGTCCGCTGCCGCAGGGAGCGATGTACGTAATGCGGGCCGACAAGACCACGCACGTGCTGCCGCCCATCGAGGAGTACGAGCAACTCGTGATCGCCAACATGGCACAAGAGGCCGCCGCGCAGATCGAGGCCGGCGACCACGACCTCGTCGACGCCGACCAGTTCTTCCGTGAGCTGGCCGGCGAGCGCATTGCCAAGGCGCGCAAGGCGGCCGGACTGACGCAGGCGCAACTCGGCCGGAAGCTGGGTATCCCACAATCACAGGTCTCGCGGATCGAACGCCGCCCCGATCACACCACTGTCAAGACCATCAAGCGCATCGCGAAGGCCCTGAAGGTGGACGTCCGCGCTCTGCTCTGATTGCGCGGGCTCCACCCGGCAGCCCGTTGCAGAGTGCTCGGACCTCCGCTGCTGCCCTGCAAACCCGAGCGGTTGAAGTCGTCTATGTCGGCCGCTGGGGGCCGACGCTACTTCTGCAAGGGGCAGGGGGCGGCGCTGGCCCGCGCCGCCGTCTGGGTGACTGCGGCGCGGGCAGCGCGGTCCTTGCGGTGGGCGCCAACATACGCCTGTTACGATCCGCGTAGCGCCTGGCGCACTCCCTCGGCATAGGCCGGGTCGGCCTTGGCGAAGTGGCCAAGCTGCCGCTCGATGATCTCCTTGGGCACCCCCTGCATGGCGTTGGCGATCGCCTGGTGCAGGCGCTGGCGCTGCGGGGCCGGTAGCAGACGATACAGGTTGCCCGCCTGCGTGTAGTCGTCGTTGCCTTCCCGATGGTCATAGCGATCGGCGTCGCCACTGAGGTGCAGCGGCGGCTCCTTGAAGCGCGGGTCCTCGACCGGGCCGCCGCGGCTGTTGGGCTCGTAGTTGACGGTGCCGCCGCCGTTGTCGTCGAAGCGCATGGCGCCGTCGCGGTGGTAGGTGGCCACCGGGCAGCGCGGGCGGTTCACGGGCAGGCTCTCATAGTTGACGCCCAGGCGATAGCGGTGCGCGTCGGCGTAGGCGACGACGCGGAACTGGAGCATCTTGTCCGGGCTGTGACTGATACCCGGGACGACGTTGCCCGGCGAGAACGCCGACTGCTCGACTTCGGCGAAGTAGTTCTCCGGGTTGCGATTCAGCTCCATCACGCCCACCTCGATCAGCGGGTAGTCCCCGTGCGGCCAGACCTTGGTCAGGTCGAACGGGTTGTACGGCGTCTTCTCCGCGTCGCGTTCCGGCATGACCTGCACCATCACCCGCCACTTCGGGAAGTCGCCCTTGGTGATGGATTCGTAGAGGTCGCGCTGGTGGCTTTCGCGGTCCTTGCCGATGAGGGCCGTGGACTCGGCGTCGGTCAGGGTGGCGATGCCTTGCAGGGTCTTGAAATGGAACTTCACCCAGAAGCGCTCGCCTTTGGCGTTGATGAGACTGTAGGTGTGACTGCCATAGCCGTTCATGTGGCGATAGCTCTTGGGCAACCCGCGATCGGAGAAGAGGATCGTCACCTGGTGCAGGCTCTCGGGCGAGAGCGACCAAAAGTCCCATTGGGCCGTGTTGCAGCGCAGGTTGGTGGCGGGGTCGCGCTTCTGCGTGTGGATGAAGTCGGGGAACTTGTACGGGTCGCGGATGAAGAAGACCGGCGTATTGTTGCCGACGAGGTCCCAGTTACCCTCGTCGGTGTAGAACTTGAGGGCGAAGCCGCGGACGTCGCGCTCGGCATCGGCCGCCCCGCGCTCACCGGCCACGGTCGAGAAGCGGGCGAAGCACTCGGTCTGCTTGCCGACCTTGGCGAAGAGAGCGGCCTTCGTGTACTTCGTGATGTCACCGGTGACCGTGAACGTACCGTACGCCCCCGAGCCCTTGGCGTGCACGACGCGTTCGGGGATGCGCTCGCGGTTGAAGTGGGCGTGTTTTTCGAAGAGCTGCCAGTCCTGTACCAGCAGGGGCCCGCGCGGCCCCGCGGTCAGGGCGTTCTGGTTGTCGCCCACGGGGATGCCGCCCGAGGTGGTGAGTTGCTGTCGCTGCGGTTTCTTTGTCATGGTGTTTTCCTTTCTGGAGCGTAGCCCGTTGTGTTAGACCATATCCGCGTTTAGATTACGTCCAATCCCCGGCCGCGCCGCCGGCGGGGCGCGGACGGACTTGTGCCTAGGTTCGCCGTTTGTGCCCGCGCAGGATGACCTGGTAATCCCGCACGTCGAAGTCGCGCAGCGCCTGCGCCCCGGAAACCGTCAGCGCTTCCCAGGGCACGTCGTAGACCTTGCCCGTTCTTACGTCCACGAAGTGATGATGAGCGCCCACGTGCGGGTCGAACACGAGGGTTCCCTCCTTGACCACCTGGGTCGTCAGCAAACCCTTCCGTACGAAAAGGTTCAGCGTGTTGTACACGGTTGCCCGCGAGAGGGTCGGACAGCGCTTGCGCACCTGCGCCCACACCTCATCCGCGGTGGGGTGGGTCCGCGCGGCCAGCACGTAATCCGCCACCGCGAGCCGTTGGGGCGTCGGGGCGATGTGGTGCCGACGCAGCGTGTCGAGCGTGGTCGCCATACGCACTGAGAATATGTCTAACTGTAGACATTATCAAGGTCAGAGGACCGCCGGGGGACCCCACCCAAGCTTGGTGCCACGCCGGCGCCCGAGTTCGGCACAGCAACGCCCGTTTCACGACGGAGGGGTACACGTGACCCCAACGCGTGCGGAAACACGCCCCGCCGGCGGGGTGATGTCATCGCTTCCCAGCACTCGCGCTTCGGATCGTCGGCGCTGAACCGCGCGACCAGCGCCACTGTCCCAGGGATGCCACACTTCACAGCGAGTGCCTTGACTCCGAGCCGCCCAGCCACGTTTCCCGCCGGGCCTTTCGCCGGTGGCCAAGCCTGCTAAACTCCCGCCTCACCGCCTCCCGGAAGGTTGAGGAAGATGACGGAGCCAAAGCGGGTCGCGTTTGTATCCCTGGGCTGCGCCAAGAACCTGGTGGACTCCGAGAAGATGCTCGGGCAGCTTGTAGAGGCCGGCTGCGCGCTGGTCAACGAGGACCAGGCCGACGCCGTGGTCATCAACACCTGTGGGTTTCTCGGGGCGGCCCGGGCGGAGGCGGATCAGGTCATCGGCGAAATTCTGCAACGCAAGGAACGCAGTCCGGGGCTGCGGGTGGTGGTCGTCGGCTGCCTGGTGCAGCGCGACGGCGACGCCCTGCTCGCTCGTCATCCGGGTGTCGACGCCCTGGTGGGCGTGCACCGGCGGGACGACGTGGTCCGGGCGGTGCTGGGAGAGCCGACCGGGCACGGTGGGCACCCGACGCGGCGCGAGCCCGACTTATATTTGGGAGATTACCACGCTTACACCCAGATTGACACCGCTCGAGTCCGCCTCACGCCCCGCCACTACGCCTACCTCCGCCTCGGCGAGGGCTGCAACCAGAAGTGCACGTTCTGCACGATCCCCGCGATTCGCGGGCCCCTGCACAGCAAGCCCCCCGAGGCGGTACTGGCGGAGGCGCGTGAGCTGATCGCCGACGGGACCGTCGAGTTGAACCTCATCGGGCAGGACACGACGAGCTACGGCCGGGACATCGGCCATGCTCCCGGTCTGGCCGGTTTGCTGAGGCTGCTCGACGGCCTGGACGGCGTGCAGTGGATTCGGCTCCTGTATGCGTATCCCTCGATGTTCACGGACTACATCGTGGAGGCCCTCGGCGAGTGCAGGCATGTCTGCAAGTACGTCGACCTGCCGCTGCAGCACATCAACGACCGGATTCTGAAGGCGATGCACCGCCAGGTGGACCGGGTGGGCACCGAGCGACTGCTGCACACGCTCCGCGAGCGCATCCCCGAGGTGACGATTCGGACGACGCTGATTGCCGGGTTTCCGGGCGAGACGGAGGCCGAGTTCGAGGAGTTGGTCGAGTTTGTACAAGGATTCGGCTTTGACGCCCTGGGGGTGTTTCCCTTCTCGTCGGAACCGGACACGCCGGCCGGCAGGATGAAGAAGCAGCTTCCGCCCGACCTCATCCAGGAGCGGGTGGAGGCGCTCATGCTGGCCCAGCAGGAGACGGTCTTCGCGCGGGCCCGGGGGCGGATCGGCGCGGAGTTTGCGGTACTGGTCGACGAACGGGTGGACGAGAAACGGGTGGTCGGACGGCATGCGGGGCAGGCACCGGAGGTGGACAGCGTCACCTACGTCGAGAGCAGCTCGGCCACGCCCGGCACGCTGCTGACGGTACGGTGTCACGCCTGCGACGGGTATGATCTGGTCACCCGGCCGACGGAGGTTACACTGCCCGTGTGGTCGCCATGAAGCTGAACGTGCCCAACCAGATTACGATCGCCCGCCTGGGGGTGGCCCTGGTCTTCTTCGTGTTGCTGGCGCAGTACACGCAGCGGGAGCCGCAGGGGTGGATTCTGGACGTCTCGGCCGGGCTGTTCATCCTGGCGGCCGTCACGGACGTCCTCGATGGGTATCTTGCCCGACGGTTCAAACAGGTGACACCGCTGGGGCGGGTGCTGGATCCGTTGGCGGACAAAGTGCTGGTGTGCGGCGCCTTCATCATCCTCGCGGGCCCCGGCTTTGTGGATGCGGACGGACACAACGTGACGCGGGTGCAGGCGTGGATGGTGGTAGTGATCGTGGGGCGGGAGTTGCTGGTCACCGGTTTGCGCGGGTTCAACGAGTCGGTGGGGCGGGCGTTTCCGGCCGGGCTGCACGGCAAGATCAAGATGTGGGTGCAGAGCGTCGCCGCGCCGGCCATCCTGCTGCTGGTCGCCCACGAGGGAACGTGGTTTTCGCCGAAGTTAGCGGATGGCCTGTGCATTGCGCTGGTGTGGATTACGGTGGCCGCCACCACGCTGTCGATGTTCCAATATCTGGCGCGGTCGCGCTTCATCCTTGAAGAAAGCATGCCGTCGTGAGCGACCTGACCTACCTGAAGGCATTGCTGCTCGGCATCGTGCAGGGGCTGACCGAGTTCCTGCCGGTAAGCAGCAGCGGCCATCTTGCTCTCCTGCAGGATCGATTGCACCTGGATCCGGACAGTCCGGCCCTGCTGCTGTTTGACGTGCTGGCGCACGTAGGCACGGTGATCGCGGTGCTGATCGTGTTTGCCGGCCCGCTGGGGCGGTACGTGGCGCGGCTGCGGCGCGAGGCGAGTCCAATGTTTCGCCGGCGGCGGTACGCGCTGCGGATCGCGCTGCTGGGGGTGGTCGCCAGCGTCCCGACGGCCGGCATTGGCCTGGCATTCAAGGACACGTTTGAAGCGGCGTTCGCCAGGCCGCGGTGGGTAGCCGGGGGGCTGCTGCTGACCGGGCTGCTGTTGTTGCTGACGCTATGGGTGCCGCGCGGGCGGCGCGGATGGGGTCGATTCGGCGGCGGGCGGGCGCTGCTGGTGGGCGTGGCGCAGGGTCTGGCGATTCTGCCGGGTCTGTCGCGCAGCGGGGCGACGATCTGCACAGCTTTGTACGGCGGCCTGCGGCGCCGCTGGGCCGGTGAGTTCAGTTTCTTCATCGCGGTGCCGGCCATTCTGGGGGCGACGGTGCTGAAACTCAGGGATACCTGGCGGCTGGCTCCGGAGGTGCGCGCGGCGCTGCCGTGGGGACCGCTTCTGCTCGGCGCGGTGGTGTCCCTGATCGTGGGCGTTGTCGCGCTGAAATGGCTGCTGCACACCGTCCGCCGCGGGCAGCTTCACTGGTTCGCACTCTATGTGTGGATGATCGGCGTGCTGGTGCTGGTCGCGGCCCCGAAGGAGCTGACCAACTGAACGGCTCCCCTGGGCAGGAAGACCGCTCGACGGCGGAGCGTCACCCGGCCCAGCCCAGCACCGCCGTGCCCTCCCTCCGACGGGCGGCCGCCGCGACAGCCTGGCGGCAGGCAGGCGCCTTCGGTTTGGGCATGCCACCCTCCAACTCATCGGGCGACGCCCTGCTGAACGGATTGAACGGCGGGTCGGCCGCCTCGAACTTAGGGAGGGACTCCGCAGCCAAGGCGTCGCGGTCGGTGCTGGCATCAAGCACGGTGAGCAGCGCCTGGTGCCCGGTGGCGCTATTGCCGATGGATGTCGGGCGCGCCGCGAGGATCGGGCGTGTATCAGCATGGTGCGCAGAGCGGGTCGCCAGCAGCGCATCCGCGACGAGCTTCTGAGGATCCTCGCCACCCAGCGCCCGGAACCTCCGCCACGAGTTCCTTGGCGGCAGCGGCCCCCTTGAATTTATCCCGTCCGCGCTCATTGCGACGCAGCCACTCGGCGACGGCCGCGTTGTCCGTCTCAAAACCGCCGCACCTTGGCATCCGTGACCAGCATGTTCACGCAGCGGTCGAGGGGGCCGGCCGGGATCGTGGGGCAGACTTGCTCTTCAAAGGCCAACGCGCAGGCGGTGCCGGCGAACTCCGGGTGGGCGAGGAAGCGATCGTAAAAGCCCCGGCCGCGACCGAGGCGGTTGCCGTACTCGTCAAAGCCCAGCCCCGGCACGACCACCAAATCAATAATCGCCGGGGGAATCGGCACGCCGGACGCGGGCTCGCGCATCCCGAACTCGGAAACCTGCAAATCGGTCGTCAGTGAACGAATCTCGATCGCCATCATCCGCCGCTGGCTCCAGCTTGCCCGCGGGGCCAGCACCCGCTTGTTGTCCTGCCAAGCCCGCAGCACGATCTGCGTGGTGTCCAGCTCGCTCGGCAGCGCCAGGAAGACCATCAGTATCTGCGCATTGAGGAACTCCGGCTGCGCGCAGAGCAACTCACACGCCTGCGCGGACTTCGCCTGCGCGGCCTCCGGCGGAATCTCGCTGACGATCTTCCGCAGCCGCTCCCGCAAGTCACGTTTCACCAACAAGCCGTTGCCCTCTCGATTGCTTTCGGAGCCCCAGCGTCATCCGCAGGAAGCCCAACCGCGGACCGCTCGCCGGCGACGACGCGGCGGCAGAGCAGCACGGGTACCATGCTTTCCCGCGACAACAAGCCGCGGGTAAGCATGCCTCCGCGCCAGACCGGCGTCTTCCGCTCCCCCACCCTCACCCCTGTCTCTCTCCCTGGAAGGGAGAGGGATTCAGATGCCGCATGCCCACTCATCATCAGTCCCCCAGGTCCGGAGGACCTTGGCCACCCGCCTGAGGACCTAGGCCACCCACGCGCCTGGGCCGCCCGACCGCCCGCGGCGCCACCGGCGCGACGTGTCCGCGGGCTCGCGCCCGCGGCTCTGACCGAGCGACGCGACACTAGTCCTGCGGCTTCCGCAACTGCGACCTGATCCGGGCGAGCGCCTCGCCCAGCTTTGCCTCCGCCCCGCGGTCCGTGGGACGATAGTAGGTCCGGTCCACGCCCAAGTCGTCGCCGGGCACTATACCCCCCGGGTGGTCGTGCGGGTACTGATACCCCTCGCCGGCCCCCATTTTCTTCGCCCCGGCATATGCGGTCGATTGCAGCTTGGGCGGCACCAGGACGCTGCGCTGCTCCTGCACGTCGCGGGCTGCCTCCCAGACCGCCTGGGCGGCCGCGTTGGACTTCGGAGCACACGCCAGATAGATCGTCGCCTCGGCCAGCGGAAGCTGGCACTCCGGCGGACCGACGAAGTTGGTGGCGTCGGCGGCCGCTTGGGCGACCACCAATCCCTGCGGATCGGCCAGCCCGATGTCCTCCGCCGCCAGGATTACAAGTCGCCGGGCGATGAACCGCGGGTCCTCGCCCCCCTCCAACATGCGGGCCAGCCAATACACGGCCGCGTCCGGATCGCTCGCCCGCACCGACTTGATGAACGCACTGATCGTGTTGTAGTGCTGATCCCCCGCGGCATCGTAGGCCAATGCCTTCCGCTGGATGGACTCGGCCGCCACGGCCAGGTCGATCACGACCTCCGGCCGCACACCCGGCTTCGGCGCCTGCGAGAGCACCGCGATCTCCAGGGCACTCAGCGCCCGGCGGGCGTCGCCATCCGACACCCGGGCCCAATGCTCAACCGCATCATCCCTGAGCACCACATTCCACGCCCCCAGCCCGCGCTCGACGTCGGCGGCCGCCCGCCGCAGCAACGCCTGCACGTCCGCCGCGCTGAGCGGCTCGAACCGGAAGATCTGGCTCCGCGAGATCAGCGGTGTCCGCACCGTAAAGAACGGGTTCTCCGTGGTCGCCCCGATCAGGATCACGATGCCTTCCTCGACGTCGCCCAGCAGCACGTCCTGCTGGCTCCGGTTGAAGCGATGCAGTTCATCCACGAAGAGAACGGACCGCCGCCCGGTGGTTTCGAGCCGGTCGCGCGCATCCGCCAGGATGTCGCGGACCTCCTTCACGCCGACGGCCGAGGCGTTCACCTGCGTAAAGTGGGCCTGCGTCCGGTGGGCGATGATCCGGCCGAGGGTGGTCTTGCCGGTCCCCGGGGGACCGTAGAACAAGGCACTGGCCAGTCGGTCCGCTTCGAGCAGGCGGCGGAGCAGCTTCCCGGGCCCCACGAAGTGCCGCTGCCCGACGAACTCGTCGAGCGTGCGGGGGCGCATCCGCACGGCCAGCGGCGCTGCCCCCTCCCGTTTCGCCCGGCGTTGCTCGTCAAACAGGTCCACGCGAAGTCTCCCCCTCGGCCGGCCATCTTCGGCATTATACTCCGCAGACCAACGTGTCTGGGTGGCCCAGGTCCTCCGGACCCTACGTGTTTAGCGTGGGTGCCATGCCCTCACCCGCCACAGGTGGGGGTGGGCATGTGCCGCGTCCGCAGAGGCATGCTTACCCGCGACCGCGGTCGCGGGAAAGCATGGCACCCACCACGCCGAAGACGCTAAAGACGTACTCCGGACCTGGGGGACTGATGACGAGTGGGCACAGGCCCAGCCCCGCGAGCATGCTTACTTGCGGCTGCTGGCGCAGAAAGGCAGGGCAGCCGTGCAGCCTCGCGGGACGGACGTGGGCACCAGCCCGGCCGAGATGTCGCAGTCGCACTTTACAGCACCAATCCGCGACCCGAGACGATCGGCCACGGGCGTACCAGCGTATAGAGCGTTAGAATGGGAGAACCTCGCGCGACCCTGCTGAAGCGAACGGGCCCAACCCGATGACTCCACGGGGGAAAGAACGCCCCGGCGCCGGCGCGGGCAACAATGAATCTCTACTCCACGGGCAGAGGGCACCACGAAGATGTGCGGGATCATAGGCTACGTCGGAGACCGGACGGCCCTGCCGATTCTCATCGAGGGGCTTAAGCGACTGGAGTATCGCGGCTACGACTCGGCCGGGCTGGCCGTCCAGGAAAACGGCAAGCTGGCCATCACCAAGTCCGCCGGCCGCATCTCCGTGCTCGAACAGAAGCTCAACCCCGACCTCGCCGGCACCACCGGCATCGCCCACACCCGCTGGGCAACCCACGGGGCGCCCACCGACGCCAACGCCCACCCCCACACCGACGCCACCGGCCACATCGCCCTCGTCCACAACGGCATCATCGAGAACTACCTCGCCATCCGCACCTACCTGAAGCAACAGGGCATCACCTTCCACAGCGAAACCGACACCGAGGTGCTCGCCCAGCTCATTGGGCACTTCTACGACGGCAACCTGGAGCAGGCGGTCCGCCAGGCGTTGCACGATCTTTCCGGCACCTATGGGATCGCCGTGGTCAGCGCGGACGAGCCCGGCGTCGTCGTCGCCGCCCGCAGGGGCAGCCCGCTGATCGTCGGCATCGGCCGGGGCGAGCACGTCGTCGCCTCGGATGCCTCGGCCATCCTCGCCCACACCTCGCAGGTCATCTACCTGCGCGACGGGGAGATGGTCACCCTCACGCGCGATCGGGCCCGCGTCACCACGCTGGAGGCCATCCCCGTCGCCCCGGAAGTCCAGGAGGTCGAGTGGTCGCTCGAACAGATCGAACTCGACGGCTACGAGCATTACATGCTCAAGGAGATCTTCGAGCAGCCCACGGCCTTAGAGAACTGCCTGCGCGGGCGGATGGACCCCAGGAACGGCATCGTCCACTTAGGCGGCCTGGTCGATTGCAGCCGGGAACTGACGCGCACGAAGCACATCATCCTCACCGCCTGCGGCACGGCTTGGCACTCCGCCCTGGTGGGTGAGTATCTCTTTGAGGAACTGGCCCGCGTCCCCACCGAAACCGAGTATGCCAGCGAGTTCCGTTACCGCAACCCCGTGGTCGACGAAGGCACCACCGTCATCGCCATTTCGCAGAGCGGCGAGACGCTCGACACGCTGGCGGCCCTGTCGGAGGCCAAGCAGCGTGGGGCACTCGTGCTGGGCGTAGTAAACGTGGTCGGCTCGGCCGTCGCGCGGGAGACGGACGCCGGCGTGTACCTGCACGTCGGGCCGGAGATCGGCGTCGCCTCCACCAAGGCCTTCACCGGGCAGGTGGCGGTGCTGGCGCTGATCGCCTGCTACCTCGGCCGGCGCAAGCACATGTCCGCCGCGGCCGCCTCCGAGTTCCTCGCCGCCCTGGCACGCATCCCCAAACAGATGGAGCAGATTCTCGACCGCGCCGACCAGGCGCGGGCCGTGGCCCAACAGTACGCCCAGCGCGAAAACTGGCTGTACCTCGGCCGCGGGTACAACTATCCGGTCGCGCTGGAAGGTGCCCTGAAACTCAAGGAGATCAGCTACATCCACGCCGAGGGCCTGCCCGCCGCGGAGATGAAGCACGGCCCCATTGCCTTAATCAATAAGGGTATGCCGGTGGTGTTCATCGCCACCAGCGGCTCACAGTATGACAAGATCATGAACAACATCGAGGAGGTGCGCAGCCGCGGTGGTTCGGTCATTGCGGTGGCCACCGAAGGCGACCGCGACATCGCCCGCTGCGCCGAGCACGTCCTCTACGTGCCCGACACGCTGGAGCCGCTCCAGCCGCTGCTGACCTCGATCCCGCTGCAATTGATTGCCTACCACGCTGCAGTGCTCCGCAATTGCAACGTCGACAAGCCGCGCAACCTCGCCAAGAGCGTGACGGTGGAGTAGCCGCCGCGCGGCACGTGGCGTGCCCGAAGCGACCCCCCTCCCTTCCAGGGAGGGGCCGGGGAGGGTCGGACCGCTGCAAGTCGCTCCCTCGCCCCGCCGTGTACCGAACAGGGAGCGGGGTCTTGACAGGCGTTCCCCAGGCACCTCTGCCTCGACTACTGCCGATCTACTAATCCACGCAGAATTAGTAGTTGAGCGAGCCGCAGCCAGCGAGCCGGGCCTGGGGCACACGCCGCAGTCGGGCCCGCTTTCAGCGCACAGGCAGCGCCTTGCTCGCCGCGGAGGTTGGCTGCTTGCCTGATGAGTCAGTGAGCGTATAGTTGTGGCGTCGTCGCGACCCCGTGGGGCTTGCGACGGATGAGACGGAGTAGCTGTGTGGTCGCCCCGGATGCCATTCAGGCAATCTGTGACCGGATCGTGGGCCGGTTCCAGCCGGTACGGGTGATCCTTTTCGGCTCCCACGCGTACGGGACGCCGACACCGGACTCGGACGTGGACCTGCTGGTCATCCTGCATTTCGAAGGCAGCGCCCTGCGCAAGGCGGCCGAGGTCAGCCAGTGCATCCCGCGGGGTCGATCTTCCGGGAGTGGAGCGTGCCTGCAGCGAGCACCCTGCACTGGCTAGCCTCGGGTGGGGCGATTGGGGCACGACAATAGCAACCTGCGCCTCCGTTTCCACGGCTCAGAGAGACACCGCCACATGCTTGGCTTCGGAAGAGAGAAGAGGCGTCTCATTCAGCTCGCGGAGCGATTGCCTGGGGCAGCCTTCCTTGTGGCACTGAGCCTCGATAAGGCGTTGATGGACGTTGCAGCCAACGAGCGCATCCAGTACCACCCCATGAGACCTGAACGCCTGCTCTGCTTCACGATGGGAGGCATCGGTATGGCGGTGCTGACGGGAGCAGACGTCATGAGACAAGTGGGAGTCAGGAGATTCGGGAAGGCACTTGACCAAGGGCGCGCTGGCATGCAGGCAGCGGAGCTCATACCGCAGTGTCGGGAGTTGCTCAACAAGGACGTCTTCGAGTACGTGCTACAAGACATCATGGTGTGGTTCGCGACAGGCGAGAAACATGGCAACACGGATGCGGCCGAGGGTGTTGGGATTTGGATCTGGGAGAACCTCAAGCGTGAGGAACCCCAAGAGCTGGTCGCCCATTTCCTAACGTGTGGGAGGGCTATCCGGGCCGCATTGGCGCCATATTGGCTGACTCCAGAGCAGATTCGCAGCATGGGCACTGAGTAGCGTCGGCTCGCGCAGCGACACGCCCGGTCTCCCTGATTTGCCCTGCCAGGCGTCGAAACAGGGACCCCCCCGAGATTGACGCGCGGGGAGAGCATACGACAGAATCTCATTGAGGTGGACACCCGGGGCGTTTGGCCTCAGGCGTAATCCGCAGTCCAAGAGACGGGCTAGCCAGAAGAGGGCGCCCCGCGGGGCGCCTGTGCTGAACGCCCTGTGTCCGGAGGAGCGCCTGGAGACGAAGCGCGGACGATACCTGAGGGCGCCATTCGAGACCGACTGCATTCTGAGCCCCCCGGGTACCCTGGCGCTCGTACGCGTGCAGTGCGATCTGGAGTTGGCAGAATGAGCAACAGTGGAACACCCAGCCCGATGCAGCGATTCGGCGGCTACTTCGTCATGGGGGTCAGCACAGACGTCGGGTGGCCATCGAAAGATTTGCAGGTTCGTTTTCGTGGCCATACCATTACCCTCCGACCGGAGACAACTGAGCGCGCGCCGAGCTTGGTCGTTCGTATCGGATCAGAGTTCGACCTACTCGCAGCGAGGAGATTACTGCAGGAGTTCATGAGCGTTCTTGCGTGGGTCCGAGGTGGGGCTTTGGTCGAGACGACCAGCGCGTGCACGAGCGGCGCGCCGCTGTTCATCGGCAAGGGAATCGGTCGGTTCATCGACGATGCGCCAATTGAGCATCTGCCCGAGCCCACTGATCCGAGGGGCAAGCTCGGGTTAGCTCTCTATCGAGAGGCCTCGTCAGCCAATCTCCTGCCATACCAATTCCTCGGGTACTTCAAGATCATTAACATCCTGTATGGCCCAGGCCCCGACCAGGTAGCCTGGATCAACCGGACGGTCGGCAAGCTGAATGACAAGCAGGCAGTGGAGCGCCGGGATCAGCTTGTAGCGCAGAACCTCGATGTCGGTGCCTATCTTTACAAGTCTGGCAGGTGCGCCGTGGCGCATGCCTTCGATCAGAATTCCGTTGTAAACCCGGACGAGCCCGAGGATATCCAACTTCTGTCTGCCGATCTGCCCCTTATCAAGACCCTCGCCGAATATGCCGTGGAGAACGAACTGGGTGTGAAGTCGTACCGTACAATACTCCGCGAACACCTCTACGAACTCGAGGGGTTTCGCGCCCTATTCGGGGATGCGACGGTCGGCGACCTGAAGGCGCGCAAGTCGGTCGCTATCGAGCGACTGAGTATTCCGACACGTCTTTCCCTCCGGTTGCAGGACCAACCTCCTTTCAGTTCGTTTGAGCGCCTGTGTGCTTCTGTGAAAGCAGCGCACCAGGGCATCGTGCAGCTTCACTTGCAGCGCGACGACGGCTTGTTTGAGGCGAACGTCCTGTTGAGTTTCCCAGATGAGCGTTTGGTTTTCGACGCGTTGCGTCACGCTGTTGTACGGGATGATGGGACCGCCACTGCAGCTCGGGTCATGCTCGACTTCGTCAAGTTCGAGCGTGCCTGGATTGCGAACGGTGTCAACGAACTGTGGGACGCAGAGAAGGGGCAGCGCCTTGGTCAGTCCGCGCCGGTAGTACTGGTCAACTGTCGCCCCGATTGGAGGGCAATCGACAAGAACGTCGCAGCTCTCGAAGCTGAGATCGAGCGGCGCACCCGAAACACGCAACAGGACGGATCGGCGGGCGAGCAGTCTGACAAGGTGTAGACAGGCGCGCCGTGGAGGGGCGGGGTATTGGCTCATTCGAGTAGGGGGTGTGCGGGCGTCGCAACAGGCGGCGAGCCGTGTCGACTGACTGAAGAAAGTTGCAGGGGGACGACGTAATGGGCAGAATCGGGACAGCGGCGCGGCGGGCGCTGTTTCGCAAGGCGCCCGATTACCAGGTGTTTTGAACAGGTGTTGCGCGATCGCAGGACTCCCGGGCGACGTGCACCCTGGTTTGGGGCTCGATGCGGAACTACTGGCACTTCATGTTCTGCCTGCAGGGGGCGGGACGGCGAGCTGACCGGCTTCGACGGTGCCGCGTGAGGCGGCGGGTCCCTGCTTCGTGGTCTTCGTGTCCTTCGTGGTGAGAATCAGAGCCAGGATCGCACCACGAAGAGCGAAGGGCACGAAGAGGGAGGAGAGTCACACGCAGTCGTGTGGGCGGGTTCGGGGAGGGTTGAATGACTGCACTACTCCCCCTCACCCTACCTCTCCACCTCGGGGGAGAGGGGTGCTGTTAGGCGGTCTGAGTGGTGGCGGCGGTGGTGGGCAGGCCTTCGGTCTTGGTGACGCGGAGGACTTCTTCGACGGTGGTCATGCCCTTGTGGCACTTGACCCAGCCGTCATCGCGCATGAGGCGGATGCCCTTGCGGCGGGCAGCGACCAACATCTCGGTGGCGCTGCGCCGGCGCACGATCAACTGGCGCAGTTCATCATCAACATTGAGCAGCTCGAACAACCCCGTCCGCCCGCGGTAGCCGGTGTGGCGGCACTCGCGACAGCCCTTGCCTTTATAGAGCTTCAGGCCCTGATCGTGCGGGAAATCCTCGGGCAGCTTGGCCGGGTCGCCCGTGTACTCGGTCTTGCAGTGCTTGCAGATCAGACGCACCAGCCGCTGGGCGAGCACGCCGGTCACCGCGCTGGAAACCAGGAACGGCTCCACGCCCATATCGAGCAAGCGCGTGGTGGCCGTCACCGCGTCGTTGGTGTGCAGGGTGCTGAAGACCAGGTGGCCGGTGAGCGACGCATTGATGGCGACCTCGGCCGTCTCCAGGTCGCGGATTTCGCCGACCAGGATGACGTCCGGGTCGTGCCGCAGGAAGCTGCGCAGCCCGGCCGCGAACGTCAGCCCGATGTGCGGCTTGACCTGCACCTGCTGAATGCCGTCGATGTAGTACTCGATGGGGTCCTCGACGGTAAGCACCTTGACCTCATCGCTCTTGATGGAGTTGAGCGCGGCATAGAGCGTGGTGGTCTTGCCCGAGCCGGTAGGACCGGTGACCAGCACGATGCCGAAGGGCTGGTGAATCAACCGGTTGAGCCGCTCCAGCGCCTGGTCCATCAGCCCAAGCTGGTCAAGCGTGTACTGCACTGACTGCTTGTCGAGGATGCGCATCACGACGGCCCCGCCGAAGGCGCCGGGGATGATGCTGACGCGCAGGTCGATATCGCGGTTCTGGGCCTTGATCTTGAACCCGCCGTCCTGCGGCAGGCGCTTTTCGGCGATGTTGAGGTTGGACAGAATCTTGATGCGGCTGACGATGGCCGCGTGGAAGCGCTGGATTTCCGGCGGCACATTCGCGGTGTGCAGCACCCCGTCGATGCGGTAGCGGATCTTGAGGTTGTCCTCGTAGGGCTCAATGTGCACGTCGCTGGCCCGCTCGCGGATCGCCTCCAGCAGGATTTCGTTGACGAGCTTGACGACGGTGGCTTCCTGGGCCTGCTCGATGAGGTCGGCGTTGTCGGCGTCGTCCTCGCGGACGATCTCCACCTGCGATTCGCCCACCATGTCCTGGATGGTCTGCCCGCCCACGCCGTAGTACTGCTTGATGATGCGGGAGATTTCCGCCTCCGGCGCCAGCACCATCTCGATCTTCGCCCCCGTGAGCATGCGCAGCTCGTCGAAGGCGTACAGATCGAAGGGGTTAGCGGTGGCCACCCGGATGACGCCGTTATGCCGGTCGATGGGGATGAGGCGGTAGCGATGGACGGCCTTGGACGGAATCTGCTTGAGCAGGTCCGGATCGATCTGAATTTCGGACAGGTCCACCAGCGGCAGGGCAAGCTGCTCGCCGTAGACTTCCAGATAGTCAAGCTCGTTGATGAACCCCAGCCGCGCCAGGCAGCGCTCGACGCGCTCGGAGGGCTTGCGAGCATGCATGGCCTGCTCGAGCTGAGTGGAGGTTATCTTCTCACGCTGAAGCAGGATTTCCGCGACACTCACGGTTGCTCGCACCGGTTCCTGAGTCACCTATAGCCCCACCGCGCCGGGCGAGAGGGGCAGACCACCTCCACCCGGGCTACCTGTCTTCATCACTTTATACACCGTATCGTGCCGCACGGATTCGCAGATTCACAGAAAACACAACCTCAGGCGCCCCAATCACTTAACCGGCTTTCGCCGCGTGGAAAGTACCGCCACGTGGGTTGTGGCCGCAAGCCGTGGGCGGTATCGTGCCCGCTTCACCGCCGCGCGGGTGGCCGGGGTTCGCCCGGGCCGGACCACGGGCGGCGGACTCCGCCCGCACCCCGGCGACGGAGCCACGTAGGATGGGACTGGGGGCGGACCGCCGCCAGTCCCCGGGAAGGGAGGACCGGATGGTCATTACCGGCAGTCGACCGATCGAACGGCGCTACCAAACTTGCCTGGCCGCTCTGAGCCCCCGGGGGCAGGACCACGTCCTGCGCTGGTTCCCCGAGCTGAACCCCGCCCAGCAGGCGCAGCTCCTCGACGACATTGAGTCGATCCCGTGGGATCTGGTCGAACCCCTGCTCGAGTCGCACGTGCGCCAGGTGCCGCCGAAGGTCGTGCCGGCCAACCTCGAACCCGCCCCGGTCTGGTCCCGCGCCCCGGGGTCGGGCCAGAAGCGCCTCTATGCTGAGGCGCTCGAACTCGGCCGACAGATGCTCAAGGAGGGCAAGGTGGCCGTCCTCACCGTGGCCGGCGGACAGGGCACCCGCCTGGGCTTTGACGGGCCCAAGGGGGAGGTGGTCGTCACCCCCAGCGGCGGGCTGTCGCTGTTCGGTCTCTTTGCGGCCATGCTGGCCACCGCCCGGGACCGCTACGATGCACCCATCCCCTGGTACATCATGACCAGCCCGGAGAACCACGAGCGCACCGAGGCGTACTTCCAGCAGCAGCAGTATTTCGGGTTACCGCCGGAGGACATCTGCTTCTTCGCGCAGGGCATGCTGCCGGCATTTGACTTCCAGGGGCGGTTGCTGCTGGCTCAGAAGCACCGGCTCGCCCTCGCCCCCGACGGGCATGGCGGCACGCTGCGGGCCCTGGTGGAGAACGAGGCCCTGCTCGACATGCACGACCGCGGCATCGACATCATCAGCTACTTCCAGGTGGACAACCCGCTGGTCAAGCCGTTTGACCCCCTGTTCATCGGACTGCACGCCCAGGCCGGCTCGGACATGTCCACCAAGGTCTGCGCCAAGGCCGATGATCACGAGAAGGTCGGCAACGTCTGCCTGCACGACGGCGAGGTCGTCGTGATCGAGTACACCGATTTCCCGGACGAGTACGCCACGGCCCGCACTCCCGACGGTCGGCGCAAGTTCGACGCCGGCAATCTGGCCATTCACCTGCTCGACACGTGGTTCGTCGATCGCATCGTGGGGCAGACGTTTCAGCTTCCGTTCCGGCGGGCGGAGAAGGCCGTGCCGTTCGTCGATGAGTTCGGGTCACTCCAGATGCCGACGACGCCGAATGCCGTCAAGCTGGAGACGTTCATCTTCGACGCTCTGCCCCTGGCTGATCATGCGCTGGTGCTGGAGGTCGACCGGGCGGAGGAGTTCTCGCCGGTCAAGAATGCCACCGGCGTGGACTCACTGGAGTGGGCGCAGCGTGACCAGGTGCGCCGGGCGTGCCGCTGGCTGGAGGCGGCCGGCGTGCACATCCCCCGCCGGCCCGACGGCGAGCCGGACTGCACGGTCGTCATCGCGCCGTCGTTTGCGCTCGACGCGGAGGATGTACGCGAGAGGCGCTCTGAGTTGCCCAGCGTGGTAGAACCGGGCGGGCAACTCTACCTGTCCTAAGGCGACACGCCCGACGTCCCTACACTAACGATGGCTGCCGTTGGCGGCACAACTATGGGGTTGCAGCCCTGCCCAGCGATATTCGACGAGCGCCAGGCCGACTGGCGCAACGGGGCGGTTGTCTACCAGGTGATCGTCGATCGCTTTGCGCCGCCGACGGACCTGGAGGGGAAGCAGTCTCTGTATTCGCCGCCGCGGCGCTGGCGGGCGTGGGCAGAGACGCCGGACCGCGGGCCGTTCCTGCCGGATGTGCAGGTATGGAGTCAGGAACTGGACTTCTGGGGTGGGGACCTCACGAGCCTGCGCGGCCAGCTTGACTACATCCACGGCCTCGGCGTCGACGTGCTGTATCTCAACCCGATCCATAAGGCATACACCAACCACAAGTACGACGCAGAAGACTACTTCGAGGTCTCGCCCGAGTACGGCACGCGGGCGGACGTGCGGGCCCTGGCGGAAGCCTGCCACGCCCGCGGCATGAAGCTCGTGCTTGACGGCGTGTTCAACCACATGGGTCGCAACTCGGCGTGGTTCCGGGCCGCCATGCAGGACCCGAACAGCCCCTACCGTGACTGGTTCTTCATTGACCCCAAGTACAAGCTCGGCTACCGCGCCTGGGCGGACGTGGCCAACCTGCCGGAGCTGCGCGTCGAGAACCCGCAGGTGCAGGCCCGCATCTTCGGCGACGCCGACTCGGTCGTGCAGGGCTATCTGCGCGACGGCGTGGACGGCTGGCGGCTGGACGTCGCGTTCGACCTCGGCTTCGACATTCTCACGAAGCTCACTGCGGCGGCCCATGCCGCGAAGCCCGGCTCGCTGGTGGTCGGCGAAATCTGGAATTACCCCGAGCAGTGGTCACCGGCCGTCGATGCGGTGATGAACTTCTACTACCGCGAGCTCATCTTCGCTCTGGCCCAGCGCGACTTAACCGGTGCCCACGCCGGCCGGCTGATCAAGCGCATGATCGCCGACACCGGCCTGGAGCCCGTGCTGAAGAGCTGGATCGTGCTGGACAATCACGACACCGAGCGCCTCCAGGACCGGCTGCCCGAACTCTGGCGGCGGCGGCTCGCCCAGGTGCTCCAGTTCACGCTGCCCGGCTCGCCCAATCTGTATTACGGCGTCGAGGTTGGCATGGCCGGCGGCAAGGACCCGGCCAACCGCGCGCCGATGCGCTGGGACCTCGTCCGCGATGACAATCCCGATCTGCAGTGGATGAAGAAGCTGCTCGCTCTGCGGCGTGGCCGGCGCGCTCTGCGCGTCGGCGATTTCCGCCTGCTCGACTCCGAGAAGCTGCTGGCATTCCTGCGCTTAACGGACCACGTAGCCGAGACGGTAATCGTCGTGGCCAATCCCACCGGAAGGGCTATCAAGGAAGTCCTGCCGGTCCGCGATTCCAGGCTGATGAACGACTCGCAACTGCGCGACGCGCTCAGCGACGCCGCCACCGCGGTGCATTCCGGCACCTTGTGCGTCTCGGTCCCCGCCCAGACCATCCGCGTTTTCGTCCCGGTGATTCCGGATACCCATGAGTACTCAGCCTACAAGCGCATCCCCTAGACCCGTACGACTTCGCCCTCCGGGAAATGAAGATAAGAAGAAGGGGGGCCCCGCCCCCAGGGCCTGGAAGGCCCTGGCAACGATCGACCGCCCTCCGGGCGGAGGAGGATGCTCAGGTCGGGTGCAACAGGACGCTCACGCCGGGTGGAACAGGACGTTCGTTCTTCGCCCGGAGGGCGCACGACCGTTGGCCAGGGACTTCGAGTCCCTGGTACGCAGCCCGCCTTCTCTTTCTTCTCCCTTCCCGCCCGGAGGGCGCACGATGGTTGCCAGGGACCTGGAGTCCCTGGAAAGCGACCCGCTCACTTTTTCTTCTTTCGCCCGGGCGCAGCTCGCTTTAGCATGAAGCGGCGTCGCATTCCTGATCGTGTGCTCGTTGGGGGGGTTCGGCCATGCACGGTGCTGAAGGAGACTTCCAGTCGGGTTGTCCTCTGCATTTTAATCGGCGCGAGTTTCTCGCAGGTTGTACGATGTGTGCCGCCGGGGTGTCGGCGGCGGCGACGCTGCTGGGAGCAACACCGGCGGCCGCCGCCCGCGGCAGCGAGGAAAGCAAACCGCCCGCCAGCGCGAAGGCGAAGGTCGGCCTGGTATTCACCCACCGCCCACCGGAGGAACCCACCTGGCCGAACCGCGGTTACGACTACGAAGGACGGAAACGCGAGCTTACCGAGCGGCTCCGCCTGGCGTGTCCGAGCATTGACTTCGTCCCCACCACCGTGCAGAACGCCGAAGAGGCCACGAAGTTGCTGGAGAGCGCGCAGGACCTGGACGGGTTCGTGGTTTACATGGTCGGCATCTGGACCGGCGCGGGCCGGGCGATCGCGGTCACCAAACGACCCACCATCTTCGTCGACGACCTCTACGCCGGCAGCGGCGAGTTCCTCATCGAGTACTCACGGGCCCGGCGCGAGGAGCTGCCGGTCGTCGGTGTGGCCTCGTCCCGCTTCGAGGACGTGGCCGACGCCGTCAACTGCTTCGACTGCCTCGCCCAGCTTCGCTCGGCCACCATCCTGGACGTGATGGACCATGCCCCCCCCCCGACCGCAGCCGCGATTACCGACGTGTGCGGCACCCGGGTCCAGCGTGTCACCAGCGACGAGTTCAAGCAGGCGTACGACGCTGCCGACGTGCAGGAGGCCCGGCAATGGGCCCAGCGCTGGATGAGCGAAGCCGAGAAGGTGGTGGAGCCGTCGCGCGAGGTGATCGAACAGTCAGGCCACATGTACGTGACCATGCGGAACCTGATGCAGCAACACGGGGCACGGGCGATCACGATCGACTGCCTGGGGCTTCTCTATGGCGGCAAGCTGCCCGCCTATCCCTGCCTGGGCTACAGCCAGCTTAACAACGACGGTTTCATCGGCGCCTGCGAGTCCGACCTGCGCTCGACCATCACGATGCTGGCGGGCACCAGCCTGATCGGGCGGCCGGGGTTCATCTCCGACCCGGTCATCGACACCGCGAAGAACCAGATCATCTACGCCCACTGTGTGGCGCCGACGAAGGTCTACGGCCCGACCGGTCCCACCAACCCCTGCCACATTCGCTCGCACTCGGAGGACCGCAAGGGCGCCGTGTTGCGCTCGCTCATGCCCCTCAACGAGACGGTGACCACGGCACTGCTGGATCCCACTCGGCGGGCCATGGTCATGCACCAAGGCAAGAGCGTCGAGAATGTCGACGAGGACAAGGCCTGCCGCACGAAGCTGGCCTGTACGGTGCCTGATGCCGAGAAACTGCTTGCGGACTGGGACCTCTGGCGCTGGCACCGCGTGACCTTCTACGGCGACCACAAACGCCGCTTCACCCAGCTCGCCACCCTGCTGGGCTGCAAGGTCGTTCAGGAGGGCTGACAACCGGGCTCCTTCCGGCGTGCCCATCTGCGCGCGGATGCTATGCCTTCGTCGCAGGATCGCTGCTGTCGCGGCAGGTTGTCCCGGTAGCGTCGCTCCCCGCGGGCGATGCAGGAGCTGCGCGAGCCACAGTTCTTCCTCGTCGCAGGGGAGGCAAGGCGCTACCCAGGGAGCATCGTGGGCTGCCCATACGGGGCGCGCCAGTGCTCACTTGCCAGGAAGCTACCCGCGGTAATAGCTGCGCAGAATCTCGCTCGCCTGGTTGTCGGCGATGTTGAGGGCTCCCAGTGCCTGGCTGGCGGCCGTACGCAGCGTCAGGTTCTCCTCCTCGCGCGCCAGCCGCACCAGCTCCTTGATCTGCGCCGGTTCGAGCAGGTTGGCGAAGTTCTTCGCGGACTCCGCCAGGGACGCAAAGGCCGCCACCCGCAGTGATTCGGTATTTTCCGCGGTCAGTGCCACGTGCGCGATGGACCGCTGGGCGGTCTCGGCCGGCAGTAGCGCCAATACCGACGCCGCACGCACCTGCAACTCTTCGCTACTCGAGGACAGCGCCCCGATCAGGGCCGGCTCCGCCAAGCCTACCTGGAACACGGTCCGCCCGTCGGCGGCAATCCGTCGCAACGTCTCCGTCGATTGCAGCGCCAGGGACAACGCCAACTCCGCGTCGATCGAGCGCTCGCCGGTCCGCGCCACGATCCGCTCGTAGCGCTCCCGTAACGCGGCGCCGGCGGCGGCCGCGTCCACCCGCTCAACGTACAGGTCCCCCGGCGCCATGTCCTCCACCAGCACGGCCTGCTGCGGCTTGACCAGAAAGATCACCGGCGCCTTGGCGTACACGAACTCCGCCCGCAGCTCATCCAACGCCACCGGCAACCCCGGATCGGCAAGGTCGCTCGACAGATAGACGGCCGACAGCGTCTGGAACTCCACCCGCACCCGGCTCATTGCCCGGTAGAAGTTCGTCTCCCCGATCACTTCGGTGTCCGCGTTGCGCAGCTCACCCATGACGCGGTTGAGGTTCTCCTGGTCGGCGTCCACCACCAGCATCTGGGCTTTGCCCGTTTGCTTCAGCGCCGTCGCCAGCATCGGCACCACCAACTCCGACCCGACAAACTGCGACTTCGGCAACGCCGCCCCGAGCGCCAACGCCGCCCGGATGCGCACCAGCAAATTCGGAAAATGCAACGCCTGGACCAAAGGCTGCTTGTAATCCTCCGTACCGACGAGCGAGCTTTCGCCGGCCGTCACCCGCAGGGCCTCAATCGCTCCCAGCGCCACGGCCGCGTCCCGGTCCTTCACCGCCCGCCGGAGCATCAGGTGGGCATAACGCGGCCCGGCCGCCTGCGTGAAGTACAGCGCCCGCGGGAACACCGCCGGGCGCGTGGCATCCGGCTCCTGGGGACTCTCGCTCGGGTCGCCGCTCTCCGTGTTCATGCCCAGGCGGCTCTCGCGGCGGGTGTTGGCCGCCAGCCACAGGGCGATGGCATCCGTCTGGTTCGGCTCCAGGCGCAACGCCTCCTCCGTGCAGCGCAGGGCCATCACCGCCCCGAAAATCCGCGTCGGCACGACGATCGGGTTGAGCGTCTGGCCGACCTCATCCCAGTACCATACGTTCGCCCGGTCCAGCCGCGGGTCGGCCCGCACCGACTCGTCCTCGTCGTAGTACTTCTCCGCCAGCCGGAAGAACAACTCCGGCGTGGTCCCCTCCAGCTTCCGCCCGCTGATGGCCTCGATACGGGCAATGGCGGCCGCCGCCGCCTGGCGCGTCGCCTCCGACGTCTTCTCATCAATGGTCAGTCGCAGCAGGTAAGGCACGGCCTGCGGGTACCCGATCTCCCCCAGCGCCCGAATGACGTGCTGACGAATGTCGTCGTCCCGCATGCGCAGGGCCATCACCAGCGGGTTGACGGCCGGCTTGCCTATCTGCGGGAGTGCCAGGATCAGCCGCGGACGCAACGCCTCCTGCGCCGGATCCAGCAGCGCCGCCACCATGGCGGGAATCGCGTACTCGCCCGAATCGGCCAAGTACCGCGTAGCGAGGTACTCCTGCTGCGGGTCGCCGCCCAGCTTGGCGATGTTCGCCTGAATGCGCCCCAGGTCCTGCCGCCGCAGGTGCTCGCCTTCGTGAATCAGCTCCAACACCTTCGCCGCGTTGAGGCCGATCGAGGAGTTCTTGATCAGGATCAGCAGCGTCTCGACGCTCTTGCGGTCCTTCTCGGCCGCCTCCAGAATCGCCACCGGGTCGAGGTCCGGCTTGGCCAGCAGGGCCTTGGCGAACCCATCCGCGGCCGTGAACCGCCCCAGCCGAGCATAGTGCAGGAAATCGTTAAACAACGACTCGGCACCGGCATCTGCCGAGACTTCAACCGCCGGTGCCTGGGCGCCCTCGGGCTGTTGCGCCAGAGCGGGGACCGTCGCCCACGCCCCCAGGGTCGCCACCAGCATCAAAAGACCAACGTCGCCGTAGCTTCTGTAACCGCAAGAGTTTACGCTCATATCTGCCTCCGCAACCTCAGGCAGGAACCTCATGGGAGGGTTCATACCGGCAGGGTACGCACCGGGCCCCTCGAGACCCGACCGCTCGACGCTCGCGCCCCGCCCCCCAGGGCGGAGCAGTGCCCCCCAGGGGGCCTCGACCGGCCCACCAGTATAGAAAACGACCCCCGCCGGTCAAATACCCCCCGCTCGGGGCACCGGCTCCGGGGTACGTCTCCGAATCCACGGGCAGACGGAACGTCGGCCCCCCGGCCGAGGTGGCATCCGTTACGCCCACCGGTTGTCGAGGTGTCCGCGCCAGACCAGGGTTCTTGGACAGGCGGCTAGATATTGCGAATGATGACGATCGAGCCGGCCGCCGTGATCCCCAGCAGCACCGTCTGGATCAGCTCGTTGAACCCGGCCAGATTACACCCGCCGGCCTGCAACAACAGGGCCCCGCTCCCGAGCACCATCAACAGCCGCATCACACGTCGCTGCATCATCGGTCCACTCCGCTTTGAGATAACCATCGCCCCTGGAACCTCGCACCGGTCGTCCGGGCGGCCCCAGCCGCGCCTCCGCGAGCCTGGCCGCCCCCTCCCCAGCAGCGAGCCCCCCCGCCACGGCCGGGAGTTTACGGCCCAACCTCCCCAATGTGCAACGCGCAACGACCGGACGCCGATTCCATAGCCGCTCACCCTTCCGCGGCGACGCCGGCCACGGTCCCCACGCAGGCCCCCCCGGGCTCTTCCTTCTGGCCCCTAACGCTCAAGCTGTGCCGGCGTGAAGCCCAACGCCGCGATGCTGCACGGCAGGAGCGGGTCGAGGCCCAGCCGCTTCGCCTCCGCTACCAGCTCCTCGCTCTCCGCCCCGGGGTTGACGAAGAACTCGCCGGGTTTAGCCCGGGCTATCTGCGGCAGCAACTTGATGCCCGCCGCCGGCGGCAGGTAGAGCGTCACGCGGTCCGGACGCACCGGAATCTCCGCCAGCGAGGCCCACCCGCGCAGCCCCTCAATCTGCCCACCCTTCGGGTTGACTGGATAGACATCCCAACCCTCCTGGAGATGCGCCCGGACGGACTTGTTGGAGTACTTCGCCCGATCCGCCGACGCGCCGACGACCGCTACGGTCTGCTTAGTGGTCGTGTTCATGCTTCCTACCGGCGCATTTCGCGCGAGCCCTCGCGGGCTGTCGCCTCAATCCGCAGGCCTGCCGCCCCCTACGCTGCCGCCTCGCTAACTGAAGTCCCTGCCCACCGCCTTAAACACTTCGTCATATTCCGCCGGCAGCACCATGGACGAAGTCGATGGCTGGAGAATACGGCAGTAATACACGCATCCCGCCGCGAAGAGAATTGCCCCCCCCATCGACTGGAACGTCGCCCCGCGAGCAGCCGCGAATGGGTCACCATGCGCATGGGCCGACCCCATCTTATACCAGTACTTGTACTCTCCCTCGCGCCCGACAGCCTCCGCAAGGTCACGCACCGTCATGCCGTACCAGCTATCCCACGTCTTGCCTCTCCTGTTTTGGAACTTGCCCCGAACGCGATCGTACTCCCCTTTGTTTCTCTTCTCACTTTCTGGTCGGAGGGGCGAAGCCGCAACATACGTGCTGATGGGCCCCGTCGGGTTCTCCACAATCGCGCGCATCTGCATGTACTTGGCGATGTGCGCGAAGTCCAGGTACTGCTGTGCCCGCTCAGATGGTTTCTGCATCAGGTACTCGAACTGCGTGGCATGCTCGAACAAGACGCGGATCAGCAGCGGCGCCTCCCATATCCGATACAACTTGAGCAACCCGAAGGCGCTGAGAGCCAATTGCCCGCCCCGATTCACGAAGGCTGTCGCCGCCTGGCAGACAGGTTCCTCCGGCCAGTATTCCCGAACGCGCTGGGCAACGTACTCGCCCATCTCGAACACCTTCTTGTAGAGGCGTCGCTGCTTCGGATCGAGCCAGGGCGGAAGAAGCGTCGTTCTCTCCACCGTCGAGTCGAAGTCGATCTGCAATTTGTCGAAGACGCCGAGACGGCCCAGAAGATTGGGGCTTTTTCCGTCGTGGCAATGGCGAAGGGGGCTGGGAAGGCATTCCCCTCATCAAACCGGGCCTGAATCTCGTGCACGTACGCCGGCGTCGCGCCCCCGCCTACGGTGGCCAGCTCGACCTGCCTGCCGTTCTCGACTTTCAGCCCGAGCAGGTCGCCGGCCGAGCGGCGCAGAAGTGACACTACCGCGCCCGAGTCCACCTGCAGCGCGAAGGCCTGGAATCGCCCGTCGGCGCATTGCAGACCCACCTGCGCGAAGGGCACCCAAACCTCGCCGAAGTACTTCGTGGGTCGGCGTTGCCACTTATGCACCGCCATACACAACGTCCGCTTCGGAGTCGACCCCTTCCAGGATGAACTCACTCTCCGGCTCGCTCTTGCGTGCCTGCTCGGCCGCGTCGGTGGCAGTATCTCCTACCCCAACGACGCGCCCGTCGTGGACCGCGATCCATTTGCCGGCGTACTTCCGGCAGATGTCCGGGCCGTGCTCGACCAGCCAGTTGAAATCCGATGTGTTCATACCACGGGCCTCCTGCGCCATTATACCGCAGGGCAGAAGCGTGGAACAGGACGGACCCGTACGGCGATTACGAGAGCGGCGAAACGAAAGTCCCGCACTCGGATACGCCCACCCGTCCAAGCGGGTTTCGACCCGGGCAGGACAACTCCTGCCCGCGGTACGACCCGCATGGTGATCGTTCCCGCGAAAGCTTCACACCCCCCGTGGGTACCGGCCCGCAATGGGGGACGCAGGACTCCACTCGAGCCGCATTTCCGACCATGCGGACCGGATCAGCCGCCCGAACCGGTGAACACCTCTTGGAACCACGCGAAGTCAGCGAGGTCCACATCGCCGTCCAGATCGGTGTCAAAGGCCTGCAGACACACCTGTGCGCACTCGGGCACCGACGGTGCGGGGGGCACGCCTGGTCCCGCCATGCAGTCGGACAGGCCGATGTGGTCGTCCACATCCACGTCCCAGTCGCCGTCGAAATCGCCCGCTCCGATGTACTCACACTCGTCTGGGACCGCGTCACCGTTGCAGTCCGTGCTCGTGCCGTCCGCGATGTCACATTCATCCGGAATGAAGTTGCCGTTACAGTCTTCGCTCGTCCCCTCGTCGAGGTCGCACGCATCCGGCTCCTCGTTGCCGTTGCAGTCAACGAACCAGGGCGATTCGTCCGCGCCCATGTCGGTATGGCAGTACTGCACGCGCGCCTCGCCGTCGATGTCCGTCTCGCCCGGCAGGGGCGTAAACGACGGGTCACCGGTGTTGAGGCAGAGCGACGTCGCCGTCAGATGGAAGTCGTTGTCCGCCCAGGTGTTGGGATCATTGTCCGGACCGTCCAGATCGGCAAACTGGGGATCAACCTCGATATTACCAGCCAGCCAGGTCAACGACGACGCATAGCCGACCTGGACCGCCTCTTGCCCGCCCTGAACGTCGCTGTAGGACACGCTCGCATGGCTGCCCACGTCCGGGGACCAGTAGTTCAAGCTGATCTCCGCCCCGCCGGCGGCCGCGTCAGCCCACAGGATGCTGTCCGCGATCGTAACCACGCAGTCATCCGCCGCGATTCCGCCGCCAAAGCCATCCTCGTCCGTGGCATTCAGCGCGACGGTGCAGCCGATCGCAGTGACCGTGCTCTCCGCCGCCGAGAAGCCCCCGCCCTGGTTGGTGCCGTAGTTCCAAGTGACCATGCAGCTCCGGGCTTCCAGGTTCGTGCCCCAGCCCGCTACGCCGCCGCCCCACATGGCCGCGTTGCCGGCGATCGTGCACCCGCTGAGAGTGGAAACCGTGTCACTCCCGCAGTAGACCCCGCCGCCCGCAATCGAGGAGATGTTGCCCGCAACTGTGCAGTCGGTGATCTGCACTACACCGTCCCACGCGTAGACCCCACCGCCACCACACACCAGACTCATGCCACCTCCCGACAGCACGTTGCCGCTCACTTCCCCGCCGGTGATCGTCAGGTCGCCGTCACTGGAACCGATGCCGCCCCCGAAGCACCACTCGCCGGCTATGGCGGTGTTCCCGGTGACGATGGTGTCCGTGAGCGTCGCGGAGCCCCCCAGCACATCCAGGCCGCCGCCATAGACCTGGTTGCCGGCCGCGTTGTTCCCGGTAATAGTGCAGCCGACGATCGCAACGTTCCCGTCCTGGACACGTATCCCGCCCCCGCTGGCGCCGGACTGCGCGGCCTCACCAGCCGCGTTCCCGCTGATGGTGCAGCCGGTGACGGTCGCGTCGATCCCGTCGATGGAAATGCCTCCGCCGTAGGTCCAGTCGCCCGACACGTTGTTGTCACCGATCTGGCAGTCGGTAATGGTCGCGTGCACGCCGGGAACGTTATAGCCCACCACTGCAATACCGCCGCCATCTGAGGTGGCGGCGTTGCCTACCACGGTGCAGCCCACCACGGCCACGCTGCCGTTCCACAGCAGCATGCCGCCTCCGTCCTCGGCCGAGTTGGCGGTAATCACGCAGTTGCGAATCGTCGGCGCACCGTTGGCGCAGCGGATGCCTCCGCCCTGCGTGGCGTAGCCGTTGCGGATGGTGAAGCCGCTCACCACGGCCCCCGACGAAGGACTGGGCGCGAACGTCACCACTCGATTCGTCCCCCCACCGTCAATAACAGTGGCCGCCACCACGGCCGGGTCGTCCGGATCAGAACTGCGCAAGGTGATCGCGCGAGATGGGAAATAGAGGTTCTCCACGTAGGCTCCGTTCGGCGAGCCGGTGGAGGGCATCACGATGACCGTGTCGTCGTTGCCGGCTGCGTCGAGCGCCGCCTGGATGAAGAAGTAGTCCCCGCTGCCGTCCCAGTTAACGACGAGGGTCGTCCGATCGCCCGACGCCGCCCCCGCCAAGTCCGCGACGCCCGCCGCCCCCACAACAATCATTGCCGCCGCCGCGCGTAGAGCCGATCCACGGTTCATTCCAAGCCCTCCCGTCGAAGTGTGAGGCGTATCAACCCGAAACATGGAAAGGCGAGCCCCGCCCCCCATCTCGGAGTAACCCCTCTCGCAAACACCGACGCCATTGTACTGATTTCGCCACACCCAATGCAAGACCGCAACCCGCCGCTCAGCGGAATCACTCACCTGAGCGTCTGACGCAACGCCCGAGAACTGAATCCCTTGATTCTCTGCGGGGCGGCATGCCCACCGGGACGAACAAGTGCGACTGAACCATACCGAAAGGGAGGAAAGGACAAACCTATGGTTGCGCGACGGGGGTCAGCCCCGAAAGTCGCCGGGATGCACGCCGAGCGCGACAATGCTGCATGCCAGCAGTGGTTCGAGCCCGAGTTTCTTCGCCTCCGCCACGAGTCCCGCGCTCTCGGCGCCGGGGTTAACGAAGAATTCCGCCGGTTGGGCTGCGGCAATGGCCGGCAGTACCGTGATCCCGACCGCCGGCGGCAGGTAGAGCGTCACCCGATCGAGCCGAACGGCGATCTCGTCCAGCGACCGATAGACCTTCAGCCCCTCGATCCGCCCGCCCCTGGGGTTGACCGGATAGACCTCCCAACCCTGCAGAAGATGCGCGCGTACGGACTTGTTGGAGTACTTGGCGCGATCCGCCGACGCCCCGACAACCGCGACGGTCTTCCTGGTGGTCGCGTTCATGCCTCGTGCCTCTCGCAATTGTGCCACAGAATGCAGGGGGCCTCGCCCTCCCCATGAGCCAACACATTCTACGGGAGAGGGCGAGGCCCCGCGAGAGGCACACCTGTGAGAATGTACAGTGATTCAGTCGGCTGCACCTGCGAACCCAACCTGGAACGCCGCCCAGTCGGCGAGGTCCACGTCTTCGTCGGCATCGAAGTCGAAAGCGTCCAGGCAGGCCTGTACGCACGCGGGGGTCGCGGGCGCGGGCGCCACGCCCGGGCCGGCCAGGCAGTCGGCGAGACCCATGAAGTCGTCAACATCCACGTCCCCATCGACATCGAAGTCGCCGGCGGCAATCGCCTCACATTCGTCCGGCTCGCCGCTGGCGTTGCAGTCGTTGCTGGTACCCTCGGCAATGTCGCATTCGTCGGGAACCAGGTTCTCGTTGCAGTCGTTGCTCGCCGCACCCAGCAGCGCAAAGGACAGCCTCGTCAGATCGTCGCCGCCGCCGCACGTGTCCATAGGCCAATCCATCCAATCGCCCCAGTAGACCGCGCAGTCGCTAGCGTCGGAGCCGGCGGTCGCCCAGAAGCCGGCCTGGTCGGTGCCGGGGAACGAAAGATGCACGGCATAGCTCCCGGCCGCCAGGGCATATTCCGGACCCGAAGCCAGGAAACGCAGCAGGTCATACCCGTACATGTCTTCGCCGGTGTCAGTGATGGTCAGGCTGCCCCCATCCACCGAGTAGGTCTGATCGAACAGCGGCGTCGCGGCCCAGAAGCTGCCCAGGTTCAGCAGCCCGTTGGGATTGTCGTAGATGCGGACTCGCAGCGTCGTCAGATTACCAGAGTCGACGAAGTCATACATGTCGAAGCGGAAACAGGTTCCCTCGGTGTCGTCGTCCAGCACGAAGTCATCCGCGATGCCGACATAGGTCCACCCCGAATCCGGGCGCACACCGTTGACCAGATCGCCCAAGCCGCTGTCGTAGCGCACGCCCTCACAACCATCGTCCACGAGCTGGCACTCGTCGGGTGTGCCGTCGCCCTGGCAGTCTGCGCTCAAGCCGCAACCGGAGATCTCCCCGCAGCCGCCGGCGCACGTCACGTCGCAGCCGTCGATGATCCCGTTGCTGTTGCAGTCTGGATCGCATTCATCGGGCACACCGTTACCATCGCGATCAAGGCTGGTGCCCGCGGCCAAGTCGCACTCGTCCGGGACGCCGTTACCGTTGCAGTCCGGCGAAGCCCCGCTCAGTACGTCGCACAGGTCCACCAGACCATTGTCGTTGCAGTCGTCGCCGACACACGCAGTCCCATCACCCCCGTAGACCCCCTCAGCATCTTCACACGTCAGCCGGTAGTCGAGCATGCATCCGCCCGCCACGCAGCACGCGCCCTGCGGCGCCTCGGCGCAACTGACATTGATATCGAAGTCGCCGCCGATCCAGGCGAAGGACGCCAGACGCACCCAGTACGACCGGCCGGCGATCGCCTCGAAGGTCAGCCACGACAGCAACTCGGTGCCGCTGTCGTCATCACAGGCGATCTCCGTTCCCCCACAGGCGTCCCATACCGACAGCACGGTGTTCTCCTGCGCGCTGCCCTCCGTGTCCATGGTGACGGTTCCCGTGCACGTCGCGGTGTACACGTACCACAGGTCCTTGTTGGACCACGAACAGGATGCCTCCGCGTCGTCTTCCTCGCTGGCCAGAGCGTTCGTGCCCTCGATCGCGGGCATCCCGTCGGCAATTGGAATCGCGGTCGCACATGTCTCGTTGATCGGCGGGCAGGGATCCGGCCAGCAGTCCGTCCCATTACCCAGGAAATCGCCGCCGGCGATGCTACAGTCGCCGGAGGTGAGTTCCTGGCAACCGGTGTCCGTACAGCAGGCGCCGTACAGACATGTGTCCGGCTCGCAAATGGAATCATCACCAAGGTAGAAGCCGCCCAAGGCGGCGCAGCTCGTGACCGTCTCCAGCAGGCACGTCTCGCCCAGACAGCACGCTCCCTTGGAGCAGTTGAAGGTGATGTTGATCGTGGTGGGTGGCTGGTCGCCGCACCAGAAACTGCCGACCAGAATCCAATACGTCGTTCCCGCCGCCATGTCGAAAGTGGCCTCGGTTTCGTATCCCCCCGTACAGTGGACCTCCGCCAGGTCGCCGCAGTCCATCCCGCTGAACGCCGCGATTGTGAACGTCCCGCCGCCGTCGCCCCTGTCCACGGTGACCCGCGCGCCGCAATCCTCGAGCGGCGTGTACGTGTACCACACGCCGTACTCGGTCTCCGCACAACCCTCGTCATTACAGCTTACGTCCGGGTCAGGAGTGGCCCATCTGTAGTCCACCTCTGTGTCCGTGAAGGGCAGCGAGGAAATCACCGTGGCGTTCTCGCAGGCGTCATTGGCCGGCGGCGGTTGCGGGCAGAAGTTCTCCTCCGAGCAGTCCGCCACGCGGTGCCACGTAACATTCCCGTGGGCCGCGCATTCCGCCTCGGTCATGTAACCCAGGCACTCGCCGGTGTCGGTGTCGCAGCAGCCTCCCGGGTACGCCACGGCCTCCCCGGCGTAGATGTCGTCCACGGCCATGTCGCTTTCGTAGCCGTCCGCCGTGACGCCGCGGAAACGCAGCTTGATTGTCTGCCCCGCGTACGCCGACAGGTCGAGCACTGCCAACAGCCACTCGTACCCCTGGTGGCCGCTGCGCTCAAAAGCCACCTCCCAAGTCTCACCGTCGTCGGTTGACATCTCCAGGTACAGAGAACCCATCGAATCGCCGGCCATGTGGTACCAGAACGCCACCTCCGGCGAGGTCAACTGGGTCAGGTCGAAGCAGGGCCCTACAAGGATGGCCGTCTTGTCCGGATTGTTCTCCCCGGACGCTTCCGTATAGACGTAGTAGCCCTCCTCCGTCCCGAGCGTGTGGTCGACATCCGGCCCCGTGTTGTCGGTGGGGGTTGGTCCGCAGTACCGGTCCCAGTCGAAGTCATCGCCCCCGATGTTGTTCCACAGGCCCATTCCCGCCTCAAAGTCTTCCCTATACGGGTACGTCGTAACCGTCTCCAGACGGGCTGGCGCCGCGACGGCGACGAGAACCGGGCCCGCGCACAACCCAACGATGCCCACCAGAAGCGTCCTCCAGGTCCCCACCATGATCCTGCCTCCTTCGAGTTCGACAGTCCCGGCGGCGGCACCGGCCGGCCACTCACCCTTCCTCTCCGCGTGGCGCCCGGCCGGTCTCCGGGCCGGCCGGGCAACAGGTGCCCCCGCGCACCGCTCAACATACCCACCCGGCGCCCCGGAGTCAATATATTCCAGCACATTACCTGGGCAATGTTCTAGAATATCTGCGAGAAGACGTGGATTGTGGTTGCGAAGTGCCGCCGAGAGGGGTAGAGTGTGTGTGGCGGGCACCGGCGGCGGTGTCCGAGCGGCTCGTAGCTGCCGGGACGAGGCTGGGGACCATGCGGAACCACAGCAAGCACAGTAGCACCGCGGACTCCGGGGCCACTGCAACGTACCCCACGCCGGGAGCCGCAGAGCCGGTTAGCTTCGAGGCCGAAGCAACCAGAATCCTTCACCGCCTTCGCACGGCTCTGGCGGCTGTCGTGGACGCCGTACCCGAGCCGAAGTCGAAACCGGCGGAGCTGCAACGTGCTCTGGGTATAGATTTCAAGCTCGCCTGGAGGATCATCAAGGTAATTGGTGCGCATGGCCCGTTGGCTGCCGGCCCGCATGTCCCAGGGCCGGGAGCCCTGCGGACATTCCTGAGCGCTGCCCGCAAGGCCGGAGTGCAGGGGAGGCTGGTGGACGCGGCCGCCAGTGCGGCCGCCGATTTCGACCAGTTGGTTGCCAGCCATGCCGGCGACCGCACGGCCTTCGACTCGATGATCAGCTCGCTGGCCACCACCGAGGACGCCCGGCAGATCACGCTGCAGCACCGCCGGGCGGCGTTCCGCGCTCAGAGCCACATCCTCGGCGTGCAGACCCGCGTGCAACTGAAGTGCGTAGTGGTCCAGCCGGCTCTGGATCCGAACCGGCTGGACCTGGTGCGCATCAGCGGCTTGCTTTCCCTGCGGCAATTGCGGCCCAACGCGCCGTTGATTGTGCCACGCATCAGCCTGGTGAACGACGACGGCTCCGTGAACGACGGCTATCGGGAGCCGCTCGATCCGTCGTGCGACCCGAGCTCGGGAGTCATGCTGCTCAACGACTTCTGCAGCCAGCCGCCGCCGCGCTTCCAGCCGGCGCCGCCGGAACTCGGCCCGGAATACGGCGAACTGGTCAGCCAGGGTCTGGGCAAGGGAGCGGCCATCACGTTCATCGGTGGCCACCTGGTCCGCAGCGCGGTTCCGCGCTACCGCGACGAGCAGAATCCCATCGGCGCCAACTTCGTGCGGGTGCGCATCCCCAGCGAGGTGCTCCTCATCGACCTGCTCATTCACGAGGATACCTATGGGGTGCTGGCGCCGGTGAGCCGCACGCGGGCGGAGCATTTCGGCGAGTTGCCGTACCTGCGCATCCTCGACGAAACGCATCAACTCGGACCGCACGCCCCGGTGGACCATCTTGGCAAAGGCTGTTCGGTCCTCTACACGCCGGACGTTCCAGGTTACGCCGAGCTAGGGCGATACGTGTTCGAGCGGCTGGGCTCTGACCCTGAGCACTTCGACCTGTATCGCTGTCGCATTGAATATCCCGTCCTGCCCTCGACGGTGGCCGTGGCATTCGAGCTGCCTGTGGCGCCGGAATCGGCCGCAGGGTGAAGGGGCCACTCCACCGATCAGCTCCCGCTCAGTCTGTCCCCAATGCAGCCTTCGCCTGCCCCGACCCGCGCTTAATCCAGCCACTGCTTCCTGTCCTGCAGCTTCATCGGCACGTACTCATCCGTCAGGTACGTCAGGTGGCGGGTGATCATGGCCTCCACCTCCATCTTGAAGCCGTTGGCCAGCAGCTTGCGAATCTCTTTCTGCCAGGGACGCTTGTTGGCGAACCAGGGGTAATCGGCGATTTGCTTGGCCCGTTTCACGTCGCCGGCATCCAGCGCGATCTTCACGTCGTCGTTGAGCCCGCAGCGCTCGTAGTCGAAGCTGGAGACGCCGATGAACTTCGCGTCCGGGATGGCCATCCGCCGCGACTCGTACGCCAGGTTGATCGAGCCGTGCTTGATGACGGAGTAGATGTAATACCCCCACGGGTCATTATCGAGCAGCACGAAAACCGGCAGCCGCAGCTCTTCATGGAAGCGCTGCAGCAGCCGGCGCATTCCACGTGCCGGCTGCCCGCCGCCATGGGAGACGATGCACGAGTGCTTCTCCCAGAAGCGGTCCTCGTGGAAGCGCCGCCACACTGTGTCTTTTTCAACGTGCAGCACGAAACGCGCCTGGCACTTCTTGAACTGCACGACGTCCGCCTCCACGATGCTCGGCACCGCGTAACCCGCACTCCCCATGGCCGCACAATCCAGCGTGCTGCCCGCATCCACCAGCGTGATCGGCCCCACCAGATTGCCGCGGTTGCTGGCGAAGACGTGCAACTCCTCGCGCAGGGCGTCGAGGGCGACCTCCAGATCCTCGATCACCGGGTCGGACTCGCTCTGGTCATCGAAGGTCTTCTCGTTGGTGCCCTTGATGGTATGTTTGCTCAGGTAGTAAATCTGACGGATGCTGGCCGTCTTGCCGCTGGCGATGAGGTCCTTGCATTTGGAGCCCACCAGCAGCGTCTGCATAAAACGCTTGGCCTGGCCATAATTGAAGAAGTTGCGCGACTGCTGCGCGTCGCCCATCTCAATGTGGCGCTTCTCCTCGTTGAAGCTGACGTTGCTCAGGGCGCGAATGGGGATCTGCACGGCCGGGTCCTCCTGGGCCCGCGCCATCTCGACCACCTTCTGCGCCAGCGCCTCGAGCTTCAGAGCCGCGCCGTCGCCGCCGCGCCTGCTCCCGGGCGCGCCGCGGCCCACCCCGCGTCCCGCTCTGCCTCCCGCCTGCTTGCTCGCCATGTCCTATCGCCTCTTGTTCCTGCCGGCCCGGGAGCCGCGCTTACGCCGCCCGGCCGCCGGCGCCGCTTCGGCCTCAAACAACGTCTCCGCCGCCGGCCCGTCACGCTCGACAACGATCGTATCCGCCAGCGCCGCTTCGCCGGCCGACCTCTTCTGGACCACCTTGCCGTGCTCGTCAAACTCCATGTCCGCCCGGGCCGTGTACACCTGTGACAACTTCAGCAGGTCCCGACGCAGCCGGTCGGCATCGGCGTTCGTCATCGCGCACGCCGCGTGCACCACTTCGTCGATGTAGCGCGTGAACACGTCGCGCCGACGCGTGTAGTGCGCCTTCGTGCGCTTGCGTTTCAGCAGCAGGCTCAGCCGGCGTCCGCATTCGGCCAAGGCCAGCTTCACTTCCTTGCGAATCTCGTCGTAGTCAGCAATCGCCTCCTTGCCCTCCGACACGAACGGCACCCAGACGCTGGCCATGTGGACCAGGATGACCAGCGGCGCCCGGGGCAATGACCCGCCGGATTGCGATAGGCTGTAGTTGTTCCACTTGGTCTCGGTGACCGCCTTGTAGGTGGCGCAGGAACTCTGTTGATAAAGCAGCGGCACACGGTTGGCGAAGCGGATGAGCCGGGCTTGCGCCGTGTCGTCACCGTTGCCCCGCCTGCTCTCCTGCCCCTCTTCGTCGCGGGAATCGGAGCCCAACTCCCCGCCATACGCCAGGCCGACCTCGATCTGGAACGGGTTGCCGCGATACACCGCCGGCGGGCGCGTGCTGGCGGTATAGAACTCCGCCTTCACGCCTTTGAGCAACCCTGCCAGGATCGCCTCCGCGCCGATCGGAGCGAGACAGTCCGTTGCTGGAGCCCGCAGCCTGGCGGCCTGCAACGCCGTGTACAGCTTCTCCGCCAGCGGCGGCGTCACGGCGCTCACCCACGTGTTGGCCGAGACGCCGGCCACGCGACACACCTGCTGCGCTGCGCTCGAACTGACCCGAGAAAACTCCCGCGTGAGAAACCCTCCCAGCTTCTTCTGCTGAGTCTCCTTCAGCATCTTCATCAAGGTGCCCAACTCGATGCCGTAAGGATGCGGCTTGATCTCCTTGGTTTCCGGCGGCAACGCGTCGGTCGCACGCTCAAACACGATGGGCTCCGCGCCGGGTGGGCGGTAGACGAGGCGGGCATGCGGGTTGGCAATTGCCGTCAACTCAAGATAGTCATCCACGCTTTGCCGGCCGCGGTTGTAGGTGGCCACCAGCTCGATGGTAACCTCCGTGCCGTGCGGCCAATCGACCTGAGCCTCTTCTTCCGCAATCGTGTCCGGCCGGTTTTTCTGTGTGTCGATGGCCAGCAGGTACATATGCGCCGGCTGGCGCGCCCCGATGCGGCTGATGATGCGCACCGGCTTGCCCGTGGTGATCAGACCGTACATGCCGGCCGCGCTGATCCCGATGCCCTGCTGCCCCCGTGCCATCTTCAGCCGGTGAAACTTCGAGCCGTACAGCAGCTTGCCGAAGACGTTGGGGATCTGAGCCGTGACGATACCAGGCCCGTTGTCGCGCACGGTCACGCGGAAGCGCTCTTCCGCCGTCTGCTCGACCGTGACCTCGACCTCCGGCAGGATGCCCGCCTCCTCGCAGGCGTCGAGGCTGTTGTCGACGGCCTCCTTCACTGTGGTCAGCAGCGCCTTCCGCTTGTTGTCGAAGCCCAGCAGATGGCGGTTCTTGGCGAAGAACTCCGAAACAGAAATGGCCCGCTGTTGCTTGGCGAGCGTCTCCGCCGTTGCCCGTGGAGCAGGTCCCGAGCCCCGCCCGCCCGGCGGACGCTTTACCGGGTTGTCCCCCGGCCCGCCTCCCACCGCCACGCGCCGCGGTGGCGCTGCGCACGCAACCGCCCCGGCCACGCCGCCGCCCGGCGCAAACGCCAGCGCGAGTTGTGCCGCTGAACCAGTAGAAGCCGCTGCCGTGGTGGTAACGATGGCTGGCACTCCTTTGCCCAGGGACTGACACGAGACCCAGTCGGTTAACCCATTTTATCCAGGAGACAACAATCCGCAACCTCCCGGACTGCCAAAGCCTACCCTGTTCCGCCGACCGTCCGTATGCCCGTGAGCCCGCCAGGGCCAACGCTTGGTTCGCCGGACCCCAGCCGGTTAAAATGCAACCAACGCCGGGTCACCGTCGGCTTTCAGGATGAACGACCGACGCCGCGGCAACCGAACGCGAGCGCACGGTGGCAGCGCCACCTACGGCCATGACGACGCTTCCCCAGACAGTCTGGACACAACTGCTGCGACATCTGCGCAGCGCCCACCCCCAACTCGCGCGCGCCTGGTTCGCGGAGCTGACGGCCCAGGATATCGAGCGGGGAGAACTGGCCGTCACCACGTGCAACCCAGCGCAAGCGCGCTACCTCGAGCGGCATTGTCAACGGGCGTTTGTCGAGGCCGCCCAAGCCGTGACCGGCCACCTCGTCTCGGTCAGGTTCCTGCCCGACCCCAACGGCGCCGCCGAGGGGGCCGACAGGTTGCCCGAACTCGACGAGCTGGACATCGAGCTTGCCCTCAACCCCGAGTACACGTTCGCAAACTTCGTCACGGGGCCCTCGAACCAGCTCGCGCACGCGGCCGCAGTCGCCGTCGCCGATGCCCCCGGTATTGCCTACAACCCACTTTTCCTCCACGGACCGGTGGGTATGGGCAAAACACACCTTCTCCAGGCGATTTGCCACACCATTCGGGAGAAGCACATAGCACACAATTGCTGCTATATTTCATGCGAGACTTTCATCAACCACTTTATCGACGCTGTGGAGCGTGGTGCGCTCCATGCGTTCCGGTATCGCTATCGGCATGCGGATGTCCTGGCGATTGACGACGTTCAGTTCCTCGGAGGTCGTGAACGCAGCCAGGAGGAGTTCTTCCACACCTTCAACGCTCTCTTCCAGTTTCGCCGGCAGATCATTCTGACGGCAGACTGCCTCCCGGGCCAGATTGCCGGGCTCGAAGAACGACTCGTCAGCCGCTTCAACTCCGGCCTCGTTGCCCTCCTGGACAAGCCTTCCCCGGAAACCCGGATGGCGATCGTGCGGAAGAAGGCCAAGTTACGCTGCTACGAGCTTCCGGCTGAGGTGGTCGAACTGGTGGCCACGGCCGTCGATACGAACATCCGGGCGTTAGAGGGGGCGCTGACGAAACTGGACGCAGTGAGCCAGACCCTGGGGCAGCCAATCAGCCTGGCGCTCGCGCGCCAAGCCCTGGGCGAGGGGAATCAAAGCCCGGTGCCGGTCTCCAGGATACTGGACACCGTGGCGGCCCGCCTGAACCTGAAGGTCTCGGAGCTGCTGAGCAAGCGCCGCGGTCAAGCGGTTACCCACCCGCGCCACATCTGCATGTACCTCGCCCGGCGGTTGACGCCGTGCAGCTTACAGGAGATCGGCGGGTACTTCGGCGGTCGGGACCACACTACCGTGCTGCATGCGGTACGGGCCATCAGCCATCAGGCTGAGTCTGACGCCCAGTTGCGGGCGTTGCTTGACGAACTGACGACTGCGGTCAAGAATGCGACTTGAATGCCGACGCACTATGACGTGGCCGGGTCTTGGGTAGCAGCCGCCAGCGGGCAGGCGACCGGCATGGACCGGCCGGAGCGCGTGCCCCGGTGCGACCGGCGCCAAACGCCGAACGCAAACTGGGCATCGTGTGAGTTCCTGTCGACTTCGGCCGGGCCGGTAGTACCGGAAACGCCAACCAGGACAGGAACAGCGCGCCAGGCAGCGGTCCGCAACGGGTTTGCTCACAGTATTGTAACGTGGCCGGGCACGGAACGTCCGTCGCAGGTTTCGGCGGCAGCGGAAGTTACGGAAAAGCCGCCGGGAAGATCGCACAAACGTCAAACACCTACTATGACTGGTGCAGAGCGCAACTGGTAAGAACCTGGAACATCAGCAACCCAAACCACGGTTTGCCAACGGGGGTATAGTCACCCATGAAAGTACGGTTCAATCGGCACGAAATGGCGGAGGCGCTGACGGCCATCAGCAGTGTGGCGGCCGGACGAACGCCGAAGCCCATCCTGCAGTGTGTGCACATTCAGGCGAAGTCCGACGCGGTGCTGCTCTGTGCTACCGACCTGGAGCTGAGCGTACGCTGCGCGGTCAGTCAGGTCGAGGTGGACAAGACGGGGGAGGCGGTTGTTGTGGCTGATACGCTCACCCGAATTGTGCGGGAGTCTGGTGACGAGGTCCTCGTCATGGACCTTGCCAAGCAGGTGTTGCACTTGCGCGGGCAGGACAGTCACTTCCAGATGGTGACCCGCGATCCGGCGGATTTCCCGCCGGTTGCCGGGGAGGTTGAGGAAGCCGACTTCGAGGTGGATTTTGCGGTATTGCGTCGGCTGGTGGACTGGACGGTTTTTGCCTGTGCCCGCGAAAGCACGCGGTACGCGATCAATGGGGTACTTTGGGCGATCGAGGGCGAGCAGTTGGTCCTCGTGGCGACGGACGGTCGGCGCTTGGCGTTGGCACGGGGCGCCTTCCTGCCGAAGCGCGCGGGCGTCACGCTGAGTGTGATCGTACCCCAGCGGGCGCTTACGTTGCTGAGCCGCGTACCCGTGGCGCCGGACACGTCGGTCACAGTTCGGGCGACGGCCAACCAGCTTGTGCTGGCTGCGGGTCCGGTCGTCATTGGCACGTCGCTGGTGGAGGGACACTTCCCACGCTATCAGGACGTGATTCCGATCGACAATGATAAGCGGGTCGCACTGCGGACGGGCGAACTCCAAAGTGCCCTCAAGCGGGCGGCGCTGTTGACCAACGAGGAGTCGCGGGGCGTCCGGATGGCGTTCTCGCAGGAGGGGCTGGTTCTAAGCAGTCGGGCGGCCGAACAGGGCGAGGCGACGATCCAGGTGGCGGTAGAGTACGGCGGTGAGCCGCTGGACATCGGTTTTAATCCGCTCTTCCTGCTGGACGTGTTGCGTGTCGCCGATGCGGAGGAGATCACGCTGAGCTTTAAGGAGCCGTCGCGTCCGGGCGTGTTCAACATGGGCAAGGACTTCACCTACGTGGTCATGCCCATCAACCTGTCGTAAGCCGGTTATCGTGACGTGTTCGAGCCGCAGGCCCGCTGCCCTTGACGCGAACTGCCCAGCGCAGTTCCCGCGGTTCGGATCATGCGCTTGTCGCGCCATGGCCCCAGGCAAGGTCGGGTCCGCGGAGTTGCGGCGTATGCCTCAGGATGCAAAGCTAGCATGGGTGTGGCGAAACCACGGTGGCGGTCGGGGCGACCGCGCCGACGGTTCGGTGGGCAGCGTGGCACGGCGTCTTCTCGAGCGGAGTTACGCCCCCGCGGTACGCGATACGGTTCGGGTCGCCGAGGCACTGGCGACGCTGGTTGACGAGCAGTTCCGGGCGACTTGCCGGGTTGCTTCGCTGGAGCGGGGCCTGCTGACGATTGCCGTAGCGCGGGACGACTTGGTGTGGGAACTCGGCCGGCGGTGGCACTTCCCGTTACTGCGGGATGGGTTGCCGCGGGTGCTGCGGGGGCCGTCGATTCGGCGGATTCGGTTTCAGGTCGGCGACTCCGGAGTGCCGATTCCCGCCCCGCCGGAGGATGCGTGAGCCAAGCCGCAGGCTACGGCGCAGACCGCGTCCCCGCGGCGGCTGCCACGACAGACCGTGGGGGAGCCGGCCGTAGAGGGTGCTGCCGTGGCCGGCCGCGATCGCCGGGTGGGGCGTGCTTGTCAAATCGGCGCAAATAGCGGAAAATGCGTGGTTCAAGATGGGTCCTGCGTTTGCTCTCCGGTGGGGATCGGTGGGTGTGGATAGCGCCCGCGCCCGGTTGCCTGATGTTTGGCGAACTGTCCCCGGTGGCGGCGCAGCGGGAGTGCTGCCGTGGCTACTGCCCACGCCTACGACGAGTCAAGCATTACGGTCCTGGAAGGGTTGGAGGCGGTGCGTCAGAATCCGGCGATGTACATCGGCGGGACGGGGACCGCAGGCCTGCATCACCTTGTCTACGAAGTGATCGACAATGCGGTGGATGAGGCCCTGGAGGGCTGGTGCAATAACATTCTGATCCGACTGGGGGCGGACGGCAGTTGCACGGTGGTGGACAACGGCCGGGGCATCCCCGTGGGACCGATGAAGCACGAGAACCCGCGGCTGAACGGCCAGCCGGCCCTTGAGGTCGTGATGACCGTGCTCAACTCCGGCGGCAAGTTCGACAACAGCAGCTACAAGGTCTCCGGCGGCCTGCACGGGCTGGGGGTGAGCATCGTCAACGCGCTGAGCGAGTGGTTGCGGGTGGAGGTCTACCGCGGCGGCAACAAGTACACGATACGCTTCGAGCGGGGCGTGACCACGGAACCGCTGCGAACGTGGCCGGGGTCGGACCAGACCGGCACCAGCATCGAGTTCAAACCGGACCCGCTGATCTTCAGCGACTGCGAGCTCAAGTTCGAGACGCTGCAAGCGCGGGTGCGCGAACTGGCCTACCTCAACAGTGGTTTGCGCATCCGCCTGATTGACGACCAGTCGGGGCGGGAATGCGAGTTCTGCTACGAGAACGGGCTGCGGGACTTCTGCATTCATCTCGCCGACGGGGCCGAACAGTTGCACCGTGAGCCGATCAGCATCCGGGGGCAGGAGGCCGACGGCGGCCTGATGGCCGACATCGTGCTGCTGTTTACGGACAGCTATGAAGAGGAGATCCTCTGCTTCGCGAACAACATCCACAATCTGCACGGCGGCGTGCACATGTCGGGGCTGAAGGCGGCGGTGTCACGCATCGCCGGCAATTACGCCAAGAAGAGCAACCTGCTGAAGAGCAACCTGAACGTTACGGGCGATGACTGGCGGGAGGGCCTGGTGGGTATCGTCTCCGTCAAGCTGCGTGATCCCCAGTTCGAGGCCCAGACCAAGGTCAAGCTGCTGAACCCCGAGGTGGAGACGTTCATTCAGCAGCTCGTGCACGAGCAACTCGGCAACTTCTTCGAGGAGAACCCGGCCGACGCCAAGCGCATCATTCAGAAGGGTGTTCAGGCGGCCCAGGCAAGGGAGGCGGCCCGGCGGGCACGGGAACTGACGCGCAAGAGCGTGCTCAGCAGCGGCAACCTCCCCGGCAAGCTCTGGGATTGTCGCAGCAAGGACTCCGAAGAAACGGAACTGTATATTGTGGAGGGCGACTCCGCCGGCGGCATCGCCAAGCAGGGGCGAGATTCCTTCACCCAGGCCGTGCTGCCCCTGAAGGGCAAGATTCTCAACGTCGAGAAGGCCCGCATCGACAAGGTGCTCAACCACGAGGAGATTGCCAAGCTGGTCTCGGCCGTGGGCTGCGGCATCGGCAAAGAGGAGTTCGAGTCCTCGAAGTGCCGCTACGGCAAGATCGTGATCATGACCGATGCCGACGTGGATGGCTCGCATATTCGGACGTTGCTGTTGACCTTCCTGTTTCGCCACATGCGCCCGTTGCTGGAGACCGGGCGCGTGTACGTTGCCCAGCCGCCGCTGTATCAGGTGCGCAAGGGCAAGAACGTCGAGTACGTGCTGGACGACCGCGCCCTCAATGAGAAGCTGGCCCAACTTGGCCTGACCGGCACGGCCCTGCTGGTGCGGCCGGAGGGGCAGCCGGAGAAGGTCATTGAAGGGCGGGCGTTCCGGGACCTGGTGGCCACCCTGGACCGGCTGGAGGCGAAGGTCTCCATCCTCGCCCGCCGCGGCGTGCAGTTCCAGCAGTTGTTGCAGGAACACTGGCACCCGACGCTGGGACTGCCCAAGATTGTCGCCTACGTGTATCGGCCTGGGGCGCTTGCTCCGGAGCGGCACTTTCTTCACACCGAGGCGGATTTCGATGACTTCCAGCGGGCCGAGCGGGAGCAACATGGGCCCGTCGAGGTGCGTGAGGGACGGCATGTGCTGCTGGCCCAGGCGGAAGGGGTGGGCGGCAACGGCGGTACCGCGGAGGCGCCGCACCGCATTGTGTGCTACCACCTGGGCGCGTGTCGCGTCGTTGATGAACTGCTCGCGCGTCTGGAGGCCGCGGGGCTCGACCCCCATGACCTGTTTTTGATGCGTGAGGAACTCGTAACCGGCGAACTGCCGCCGGCCAAGTACCTGCTGCGGCGCGAGGACGGCACCCTGAAGGAGTTGGACAACCTGACGGCCGTTGGCCCCGGGGTGCGCGACCTGGGCCGGGCGGGCCTGGCGGTCAAGCGCTTCAAGGGGCTGGGCGAAATGAACTCCGACGAACTCTGGGAGACGACGCTCGACCAGCAGAAGCGCACGCTGCTGCGCGTGGTCATCTCCGAAAGCATGGACGACCTGGAGCAGGTGGACCTGGATGCCCGAGAGGCGGACCGCATTTTCCGCCTGCTCATGGGCGAGAACGTCGAGCAGCGTCGCCGCTTCATCGAGGATAACGCCCTGAACGTCAAGAACCTTGACGTGTAGCACCCAAACGGGTGCGGCGGGCAGTTGGGGCGACGCGGCGGCCTCCGCCGCGTCGCGGGTGGGGGATGCTCCCGTCGTCGTCAGTGCGAGGAACGCCGGGCGAGCAAGTACTTCTTCTCGCAGCAGCGGAGGTGGGCATCGTGTTACGCGGGCAGTGGCTGCGCGCCGTTCTGCTGGTGGCCGTGACGCCAAACGTGCGGGCCGCCGGTGAGCCGGCGATCGACTTGGCGAAGGCGAGGCAGTACTTCGCCGAGGCCCAGGCGCTGGCAGCCGGCGACGCCGGCAAGTTGTGGGGAGTGTCGCTGGCGGGGCCGCTGCTCTTCGTCGACCCCACGTCGCGAATGGTGGTTGCCAGCCAGGCGGACGCTGTGGGGCGACTGACGTTGCAGGAGGGCGTGTTCGTTGGCACGCTGCCGCCTGAGGAGGTCATTGCCGGGACTGCGATGACGTGGTCCGGCGTGCGGTGGGCGATGTTCCCCTGGCCACTGCCCGAGGACCCGCGCGAACGTCGGCGTCTGCTGGCCCACGAGTCCTGGCATCGTGTGCAGGAGCAGGCGGGCTTCCCGGCGGCCAATCCGGTCAATGGGCATCTGGATACGCGCGAGGGACGGGTGTGGATGCAGCTTGAGTGGCGAGCGCTTGTCACTGCTCTGCGCGGTGACGGCGACGCCCGGCGGCAGGCAATTACGGATGCGCTGATCTTTCGTGCCTGCCGGCGTTCGCTGTTTCCGGAGGCGGCCGACAGCGAGCGGGCCATGGAGATGCACGAGGGCCTGGCCGAGTACACCGGCGTGCGCCTGGGCGGCGAGACTCCGGCGGCAGTGCGGGAGATGACGCTGAGCAACCATGCGGCCAGCAGGAGCTGGCCGACGCTGGTCTTCTCCTTCGCGTACGTGTCGGGACCGAGCTACGGATTGCTGCTCGACGAGTTCAGGCCGGCCTGGCGCAGCGGCCTGACGCCTCAGCAGGACCTGGGACGCCTGCTCCAGGACGCCCTCCTCCTGACGCTGCCGGGTGACCTGAAGGGCGCCGCCCAGGAGCGCGCCGCGGCCTACGACGGCGAGCAGTTGATGGCCGCCGAGGCCGAGCGGGAGCGTAGCGCGCAAGACCAGCGGGGGCGCGACCGGCGGCGCCTCGTGGAGGGGCCGGTCCTGGTGATTAGGATCCAGTCGATGCGCTTTCAGTTCGATCCGCGCGACGTGCAGGTGCTGGACGACGTGGGGAAAGTGTATCCCAAGATGCGCATGACGGACGCGTGGGGCGTGCTGGAGGTTACCGGCGGCGCGCTCATCGCGTCGGATTGGTCCAGCGTGACCGTTCCCGCGTCCGCGGATATCACCGCCCGGCCCCTGGCGGGGGACGGCTGGACGCTCGACCTGAAGCCCGGCTGGACCGTGCGCCCGGGCAAGCGTCCGGGTGACCAGGTTGTTGAACAGGAGCACGAGAACCCGTAGGCGGTACCGTGTCTCTTGTAGCGTTCCACGGCTCGCGTGAGCGTGCGCGTGGACTCATCCCCGACGCCGCGGGACGTGGGCTACAGCGGCAGTCTGAACTTCGGCGTGGCGGCAGCAGGTGACCAGATGATCATTGACCAGACCGGCCGCCTGCAGGAAGGCGTAGCAGATCGTCGAACCCACGAAACTGAAGCCGCGTTGCTTGAGGTCCTTGCTGACGGCGTCGGACAGCGGGGTACGGGCGGGCAGGTCGGCCAGGCGGCGCCACCGGTTCACGATCGGCCGCCCGTCCACGAAACGCCAGACGTAGGCGTCGAAGCTGCCGAATTCTTTCTGCACGCTCAGAAACGCCTGCGCATTGCTGACGGCCGCGACGATCTTCAGGCGATTGCGCACGATGCCGGGGTTGGCAAGCAGGGCTTCCAGCTTGCGGGCGGAGTAGCGCGCGACCTTGGCCGGATCGAAGTCATCGAAGGCGGCGCGGTAGGCATCGCGTTTCTTGAGAATCGTGCTCCAGCTCAACCCGGCCTGGGCGCCGTCGAGAACGATGAACTCGAAGAGCCGCTGGTCGTCGTGCAGGGGCACGCCCCACTCCGTATCGTGGTAGCGGGCCATCAGGTCGTCCTTCGCCCAGGGGCAGCGTTTCATGCGCTGATCTCCGCCTTGGGGGTGTCTGTTCTCATTGAGGCTCGTGCGTTTCGGGCTCCGGCGCGGCGGCGACGCCGGTTACGCCGGCAATGTAGTCGAACATCTCGACGAACGGCCGCGGCACGGTCCGCCCGGCGCTGCGCAGGTACTCTCCATAGTTGAGGTCGTGGTTCGTACGGGGATAGATATGAACATTTAAGTTGGTCTTGCCCGCCCGGCGGAAGGCCTCTGCCGTCTCGCGGACGCCCTCGACGCGGCAAGTCCCGTCGTGCTGGCCGTGGAAGATCGCCAGCGGCAGATCGAGCTTCAGCAGCGTCTCCTGGTTGGGGCCGCGGTCCCACTCCTCGCGGAGGTAGGTGGAGTTGAGATTGAGGAGGTTAGCCCAGAGGTAATCCTCGTCCCGGCCGCGCACGGCCCTGAGCGTTGCGTCCAGGGAGGGTTTGGTCCTGGCGGCGAGATCGGCGGGAGTGAGGCGGCCGTCGCGGTCGGCATCCAGGGCGTCGAGGCCCGAGCCGCCGAGCCCGAAGCTGCGGGCCAATTCCGGAGCGGCGTTGAACTCCTCGGTCGTGACGACGTCGTCCTCGTTGGCGTCGAAGAAACGCGCGACGTTGCGCCAGGGCCCGACGCTCATCTGCCAGGTGATGGTGTCTTTGAAGTTGTCCTGGGCGTAGCCGAACATGACGACGGCGGTGATACCGTCGGGCGCCCGCAGGGCAAGGCGGGGCGCGAGGATGGTGCCCTCACTGCCGCCCAGGAGCACGATCCGGTTGGCGTCGACACCCTCCTCCTGTCGCAGCGCCCGCAACGCGGCCGCGTAGTCATCGAGCAGCACGTTCAGCGTCGTCTTCGAGAAGACGGCGCGGTTGACACGCTCGAAGGGCTTCTCCGCCGCTATGGCGCAGCCGCGCTTGTTGGTGCAGAAGAAACCGACGCCTCGCCGGGTGAGCTGGTCTACATGGATGTCGCAATACCGTACGATCCTCTTGCCGGCCAGCGCGACCTCGGTCGCGGAAACATCCAGGTTCTCACCTACGTCGGGGACTTCGAGCGGCCGGTCAAACGTCCAGGGCCCCGCGCCGGGCAGGAGCATCACGACAGGTACCGGGCCGGTCGCCTCCGGCGGCAGGGAGAGCTTGCCTTCCAGGCTGAGGCCGTCCGCGGTGGTGAACGTGACGATCCGCTGGCCCGGCCCCAACTCAGTATACGAGTGCTCCGGCAATACTACGTCGGTGGGCAGGACGAACAGCGACTCATCGACGGGGCCTACCGTGAACTCCTCCAGCTTGGCCCGGTAGCAGAGGCTCCAGGTCGGGCCGGTAAGTTCGGCCGACTCCAACACCCAGCAGCCCTCGCGAACCTGGAACTGATAGTGCACGTCGGACGGATAGTTGTCGTCCAACCGGCGGACGCGTACCCGCGCGGGCACCGGGCGCCCCGCACACATCAGCCACTCACCCTCGAACACAACTTCGGTGACCACGCCCTGGGAGTCCCGCTCGCGCAGACAGCGCGGACGCATTGTGCTCGGCTCGATCTCCGCTTCGACCGCATCCGGTGCGCCCGGCGGCATGCCGCTGCCGAAGACCAGGTGGAGGGGGGCATAAGTCGGCTGCGTGGCCGGCTCCTTGCGCCAGCGGGGGCGGCGCAGCAGGTCGGCGACCCGTAGAACCCTCGTCCCGTCGGCCTCCGTCGCCAGGGTGGCTTGCGGCGGCAATCCCCATTCGGCGAACAGGTGGAGGGACGTAAGCAGCGTGGTGCCGGTACGTATGCTCATCCACTCGGGCAGTTGCAGGGGAATCAGACGCGTCTCGGGGGGGATGCTGACGCGCTGGCCTTGCCCGGCGTGATACCGGTATTCGCTCTTCAACGCCGCCCGTCGCGGCGGCAGTGGACAATTCATCCACCGCGCCGAACGGTCCGCCCCGCACCAGGTGTCCACCTGTTCGTAGTCTTTCCAGGGGTAGGTGCCCGTGGCCGCGTCGTGGTCCTGTTGCTGCACGAGCACCCGGTACTCACAAGGCGGCGGTGTCGGCTCCAGCCACGCGGCATTGGCTTCGGCAAACTGCTTCCAGAACTGCTCGACATCCGCCGGCGGCCGCGAGCAGTCGGTGATGAGCATCAGCGAGGCAAGCGCGCACGCGAGGACAACTGTGGGCTGCAGTCTACGCATCGGATCGGTCTCCCAAGACAACAAGCTTGCGAATACTACCGGCAGTCGGGCATTCCCTGAACCGCGTTTCCGCATTCTACCTTCATCCTTCTCCATTCGCGCTTTCGGCCGCAGCACCCGGCGCCACAACCGAACTCAGCGCCGTAGTCAGGTCCTCGTACTGCTGGCGCAGATACTCCGGCGTCGCCTTGGGATGCACGAGGTGGAACCACGGCAGCACCTCGTCTGGCGCCCGTTCGCGATGGGCGTACCAGGCGGGGTCGATGCCCGCGGCCCCGAACGCCGCGTCCCAGCGCGAGGCATCGAAGCACTCGTCCCAGCCGTCGAAGCGCGCGCCGGCCCGGTAGGCATGCTCGATCACCGCGGCCAAGCGCCGATCGCCACGCGCGAATACTGCCTCCAGCACCGACCGCTCGACGTGGTGTGTCTTGACGTGCACCGCGCAGCGCTGTTGGCGTACGCGGTCGCGCAGGCGATGCCGCACTTCGCGGAAGTACTCCGCCCGCGGCTGGGCCGCCCATTGCAGCGGCGTGAACGGCTTGGGCACCAGCCAGCCGACGGAAGCGGTGACGGCGGCCGGTGCCTTGCCCAACTGGCGGCGCACGCCGCTCACCTGGCGCGACAGGTCCACGATCGCGTCGATGTCCTCCTCCGTCTCCCCCGGGAAACCGGCCATGAAGTAGAGTTTCACCGACCGCCACCCGGCCGCGAAGGCCTGCCGCACACCGTCGAGCAGGTCGCCATCCGTCACTTTCTTGTGAATCGCCTGGCGCAGACGTGGGCTGGCGGCTTCGACGGCCAGGGTTAAGCCGCTCTTGCGCACCGCGCTGACCATGGCCGGCACGTCCTGCAGCATGCGGTCCACGCGCAGCGACGGCACCGAGATGCTCACCCGGCGCGGCGTGAACCGTTCGTTGAGTTGCTCGGTAAGTTCGCGCAAACGCGGGTAGTCGGAGGTGGACAGTGAGAGCAAACCCAGCTCGCTTATCCCCGTGGCGGCGTACATCTGCTCGGCCAGGTCGACGATCCGCTCGACGCTGCGCCAACGCACCGGCCGCTTCGTCCACCCGGCGTGGCAGAACCGGCAACGCTGCGGACAGCCGCGCATGATCTCAATGGCGATCCGATCATGCACGACTTCGGTATAAGGTACCAGCGGCCGGACCGGGACCGGGGCGTTCTCGAAATCCGTGGCCTGGCAACGCGTCATCTGCGCCGGCACGGTCGCCTCCTTCGGCTCCACAGCGGCAATGGTGCCATCCGCGTGATAGCGCACGTCATACAGACTCGGTGCGTACAGCCAGGAGAAGCGGCGGACCAGCAGCGGAATCATGTCACGCCGCCGCACGCCGTCTGCCCGCAACTGGCGATAGGCGTCCAGCAGGGCGGGCAGGGCCGGCTCGCCGTCGCCGAGCACGACCAGGTCGAGGAACGGAGCCACCGGCTCAGGATTGTCCGCCTGCGGACCCCCGGCCAGCACCAGCGGATGTCGGTCATCCCGCTCGGCCGCACGCCAGGGGATGCCCGCGAGGTCCAGCAGTTGCAGCACGTTGGTGAAGCTCAGCTCGTACTGGAGCGAAACCGCGAAGATGTCAGCGGAGGACACGGGCTGGCGCGTGTCCCAGGTGAACAACTCGAGCCGGCGCTTCCGCATCTGCGCTTCCGCGTCGAGCCAGGGGCAAAACACCCGCTCGGCACAGCAGCCCGGAATGTGGTTGATGAGCCAGTACAGGATGTGCAGCCCGAGGTGGCTCATCCCCACGGCGTAGGCGTCCGGAAAGGCGAGGGCGACGCGCACCGCGGCCCGCTCCCAGTCGCCCTCGCGGACGAGCTGGTTGACCTCCCCGCCGATGTACTGGCCGGGCTGGCGCAAGTAGGGCAGCAGTTCCGCGCTGACGCGATCCCGCAGGCTGGACACCGTGCACGCCCCCCGGGGACAAGCCGCCTCGTCTCCGGCGAGGATTGTAACACCGGACGGGACGTTCCCCCCACAGGAAGACCGCTGGGCTAGGGGTGGGGTGATAGCGAGCGAACCCTCCCTCCGACCTTTCTTGCCAGGGAGAGGGTTCTGGAGATCGTCTCCAAGTACACGGGCCCCGCCGGGTGCACTACGTCCGTAGCCGCCCGGCAGAGCCCATGGACCGGGCCGGGGAGCCCGTTGGGTAGGTAGCGTCGACCCCCGCGGCCGACGTAGAAGGTGTCGGAAGCCCCGGTTTCCTACGCGCCCGCGTCGGACCCCGAGTTCCGCAGCCCCCTGCTAGCGGTGCCCATAGCCGCCGCGATTACCGCCGTAGCCACCGCGGCCCCCGCCGGAGCCGCCGCGGTTCTCGCGTGGTTTGGCTTCGTTGACGGTCAGGGCACGGTCGCCGTGCATCTGCCCATTCAGGGCGGCGATTGCCCTCGCTGCCTCTTCGTCCGAGCTCATCTCGACGAAACCAAAGCCTTTGCTGCGACCGGCGGCGCGATCCTCGATGACCTGGGCGCTCTGCACGGACCCGTGGGGGGCGAAGAGCTGCTCCAGATCGGCGCTGGTGACGTTGTAGCCCAAGTTCCCAACATAGATTTTCTTACCCATACTGCTGTTTTTCCTGCATAGCTGGCTGCGATCCACTGTTCGCTTTCAGGATCGCGTGTGAAAGCGGCCGCACTTCTGGCCGGATAGGTAGGCACATGATCTAGGGCGTGCGGGACTAACATAACGTCGCGGACGACCTGGCTCAACGAACCAACCGGCGGGGATTGTAGCCCGTCCGGCCCTGGAGCAATAGCCGAAACGCGAAATTCTTGAGAATAATCGGATTCTCCCCCGACGGGCCTGGGAGCGGCCGAGGAGGCCCCTGAAGGGGCTCGGGGCGGCAGTGCCCGCGCTTTGTCCGCCCTCCGCCCCCCCAACTCGCGCATTCCACCCGGCCGGCTTGTGTTTTCGTGCGTTTCGGTGTATTCTTGAGTGGTTGCGATGATCCTGCCGAACTGCCAATCTCCCCAGTGGGGTCGCGCGGGCCGTTTGGCCTGCGCGCACGGGAAACCCGGCGGCCCACAGTCTACCCAGGCGTTCACACTTATCGAGTTGATCGTCGTTATCTCGCTGATCGCCGTGTTGCTCACGCTGCTGCTGCCGTCGCTGAAGCGTTCCACGACCCTGGCGTCCAGCACGGTGTGCATGCACAACTTGCAGCAACTGGGGTATGCGCTCGAGATGTACCGCTTTGAGAATGCGGGCTTTCTGCCGGGTGCCGAGACGGTAGCGGACGGTACCGGGCCGCCCCGGATCAGGCCGTGGTTCCTGCGGCTCTTCCCGTCCTACCTGACCGACCTCGGGGCCTTGACCTGCCCGGAGGACCCGTTCCGGCACCGACTGCTGGCCGTGCGGACGTTCAGCGCCGCCGGGGATTTCGCCGACAGTGCCAGCTACGGCATCAACGGGTTCATCATGACCTGTCGCGGCGGCTACCTGGCAGACCTCGACCGCCGGCGGCCCACTCGACCGCTCGACGTCATCCTGGCGGCCGACATCGGCCCCGACTTAAGGGGGGCCCAACCAGCGGGCAACCCCGGCAGCGGGCCCGAGCGCAACGACAGCGTGCTCCAGTGGGACGACGGCTACGACCCCTGCGCGCCCGAGGTGCAGTTGCCGTGGGTGACGACGCGCCACGGCAAGAGCATCAACATCCTGACGGCTGGTGGCGCGGTGCGGGAGGCCCGCACCGTCGACCTGCTCGATAAGCCCATCCTGGAGTACTATTCGAGTTGTGCGGCCGGCGGCTGCACGCTGTGCACACGCTTCCATGTTCCCCATTACTCCTTCGCCCGCGACCGCCTGTTCTGGTGGACCGGGCCGCTGCCTGCCCCATGACGAGCCTCCAGCCTCCGGCGGCGGAACCGGGAGCACCGCGGCGGCGGCCGACGGTGCGGGTGTTGGAGCCGCGGGTCAACTGGTACCTGGCACTCACCACGCTGCTGATCACGTCGCTGGCGGCCGCAGCGCTGCTGGGCGTCTGGTGGGTGTGGGCTCCCGAGGAACCGCAGACGGGCTATCAGCGCAGCCTCGACGAGGTCGAGCTGCGCTGGAAGTGTGCCGCCGGGCATCGTTTCACGGCACCGGGTCAGGCCGAGCCGTGCAATTGCCCGAAATGCGGGGCGAAGGCGGAAATCGTGGACGTTTACCGCTGCCCGGAACACGGCGAGTTCGACGTGTTTGTCCGGTTGGGGCCGGTGGAGGGCACGGGCCGCTACGCTGCCCGGCAACTGCGCCTCGACCGCGGGGAGTGGGTGTCCGTCGCCGAGGGCCTGAAGTGCCCCCGTTGCGGACGTAAGCTGGTGCGACCGCCGCGCGACCCGGCCAACTCCTTCCAGGGCGACTGAACCTACCAGTCCATCGAAGCCGTAGGGCCGCCCCCCCCCGCGACCGACGGTGGGAACCGCCCAACGCTCCGATTCTCGGGGATGTCGGCCCGGCCCGGGAGTGTCTCAACAGGCTGCTGCGGAAGCCGTGCCGACCGGCGGCTACCGTACCTGCGGATAGCGTCGCGCCAACTCCGCTTCGGCGCCCTGTGGAATCTGGCAGTCGCAATACACTCCCTGGCGAATGAACAGCAGTTTGGCGCTCACCACCCCCTCCGCCGGGCTATCCAGTTCGCTGAGAATCCGCTCCAGGTGGGAGAAATCGTTGGCGCAGTTTCCGCTGGGCGGGGTGCCCAGGCGGTCAGCCAAGGCGCGGAAGAAACCCAGCCGCAGCAGTTCCGCGTAGACCTGTGGTTCACGGTCGGCTGCGTCCTCGCTCCGGGGATACGCCAGGAATTGCTCGATCGTCTCCTGCGCGGCCAGTTCCAGCCAGACGAAGCCCTGCATTTGCGTGGTGCGGAAGTCCTCGGGGATGAGCTGCACCAGCCGGTGGAAGCGCTCCTCGGGCAGCAACCCGCGAAACCCCTCCCAGTGGAAGGTTACGCAGGGGCGTTGCCAGCGCTCGGCGAAGCCGACGTCGACTTGCATGCCGGGGCATGCCGACGCCAGCATGCGGCGCAACGCCGTCGTCACCTGTGTGTTCGAATCCTTGCGGGGCACCCCCCACACTTCCCGGATTGCAGCCCGCCTGTCAAGCCACTTGCCGACGGGGCAGCCCGCCGCGCGGCCGGTGCCCGAGCGCGCCCATGCGGCTCAATCCGGCACGGATTCGCGCGTCTCCGCCGGTTCCCGAACGACCGTCCGGAGTTCCGGGGTATAATCGCCGCCAGGGGTGCACGGTGGTGGGTTGACCGCGTGCCGGGCGGGGGAGCGACCGATGGGCAGTCCAACGTTGCGTTCCGCATGGGGAGCAACCACCGTCGCTTCGGCGCCGCGTCGGACGGCCGTCTGGGGCGGCGTGCTCTGCGCGTTCTGGGTTGTGGCGCTGGTGGGCGTGGGAACCTGGGCGACGTACTGGGTGCCCCAGCGCACGGACCAGTATCAACTCATCCACTTCGGCAAGCGCTTGTACGAGGGCGGGCGGCTGTACGTTGATTGCTGGGAGAACAAGCCGCCGGGGATGGCGTGGATCAACCTGGCCGGCGTGGCGCTCAGCCAGGGCGGGCAGTTCGCGGCGTGGGTGCTGCCCGCGGTAGCCGCGTTGCTCTCGCTCGCGCTGGCCGCGACCGCCATGCGGCGGACGTTCTCCGTGTTCACGGCGCGCGTAGCTTTGCTGCTGATGGCCGTCGTGGTCACTTTGCGCATGTACGACACCCCCTCGATCAATCCGGATTTCTACTCGGCCATGTTCGAGCTGGCCGCGTTCTCGGTGCTGGTGATGGCGTGGGGGGCCGAGGGCACCGCCCGACGCCTGGCCGGAGCGTTTCTGGCCGGGTTGTTGTGGGCGGCGGCGGCAACCGTCAAGCAGACCGGCGCCATGGGATTGCTGGGCATAACCGCGGCGGTCGCGATCGGACTGCCGTTCGTGCGGGACGCGCGTGCACGTCGGGTTGGCACGCTCGCAGGCGCGTGGACGGGGCTGTTGCTGGGACTGGCCGTCGTGGTAGCGGTGCTGGCCGGGCAGCACGTGCTCGCGGAGGCGCGAGAAGCGACCTTCTCGTTCAACCGCGGCCTGTCTACCTGGGAGCACTTGCAGGCGGCCGCGATGACCGCGTGGCACCGCCGATCGGTTCTTGACCCGTTGCAACTTCCGTTGTGGTTGGGGCTGCTGGGGGTGGTGGCCACGCTTTGGACGGGCGGTGTGGGTCGTCTGGGGCGGCCGGAGGCGCTCGCTCTGCTCTTGTGGTGGGCGGGGCAGCTCTGGCTGGCGGCGGCCGGGCCCTGCCAGGCGGAGCGGTATTGGCAGGCGACGTTTCCGGCGTTGTTCTGGGCGGCGGCGGCCGGCGTGCATCACCTTGAGATTGCCGTACTGCAGGCGGAGAAGCCGCACCGCCCGACGTGGACCGTAACGTTGGGCGTGCTGGTGTTGGTGCTGGGTCGGCCGCTGCTGGACCACTATAGCTACGGGCTGTCGGCGGCGTGGCTTGCCTACACCCAGGAGCCCACGCAACGGGCCGAACGCGAAGCCCTGGGGCGGGAGGTGGCCGAGGTGGTCCCCCCAGGGGCGCCGATGTACGTGTGGGCGTATCGGCCGGATATCTACCTTTATGCCGACCGGCCGGCGGCCTGTCGCTTCACGCATCCGCTGACGCTGGAGCAAATGGCGGAGATTCTGGACACCGTGGAAAGCGGGAAGGCCCACGCCCTGCTGATTCCGCGGCACAGGGCACCTGAGTTCGACGCCTGGTGTGACGCCGCCTGCATCGAACGGCGGGAAGCCGCCCTCACCCGGTACGAAATGAAGGCTACCTGTGGCCCGTTCGAGGTGTGGCTCCGCCGCGACACCCCACCCGATTCGGCCCCCTGAATCGAACCACGCGCGGGGAAGACGGGAGGGTGGCATGCCCAAGCCGAAGGCGCCGGCATGTGGCTGCAAAGGAGAGCGTCGGGCGCCTGGGAGAGCATGGCGGCGTTGCGCTTGGCCATGCCACCCCATATCGGAGGGCGGCTTCCCTATCAATTGGAGCCATATCGCAGCCCACCAAGGACGTAGCTTCGGCCCCCGCGCACCTGGTCCGGGGGGTGCTTTGCGGCGGCACCTTGGGTAAGCTAATAGCGGCGCATCATGTAGGAGTACCGAACCATGACCCAACCGAAGCACGGGACCAAACCGATCGTGATCGAGGAGACCGCCGGCAAAAAGGCGTACTGCTGGTGCGGACTGTCGGCCAAGCTGCCCTACTGCGACGGCACGCACGGCCGGGAACAGACGGGCGTCAAGCCGATCGTCTGCGAGGTGGACAAACCGGGCCGGAAGGCAGTGTGCCAGTGTCATCGCACCGGCACACCGCCCTGGTGTGACGGCACGCACGCACGCCAATAACCGGCGTGGTGCCCTACGGGTTCGGCGCCTGCATCCCCGCGCGCAACGGAGACTCGTCTCATCACCACGAATGGTGACATCCCACTGGCAGCGTACCAGCGTCATTCGCGCCACTGGCGCGAGAACCGGTATGTTTATCCAGTGCTCTCGCGCCGCGCGCGAGGCCTGAGCATCGGCGTCAACCTCAATCCCGACGGGGCGTGCAACTTCGGCTGCGTCTACTGTCAGGTGGACCGCTCGGCCCCGCCGGCCCTGCGCGAGGTGGACTTGCAGACCGTGCGGGCGGAGTTGACGGCGATGTTCGAGGCGGCGCGCGACGGGACGCTCTTCGCGGAGCCGCCTTTCTCCTCTCTGCCGCCGGAGCAACACTGCATCCGCGATATCGCGTTCTCCGGCGATGGTGAACCCACCGCCTCGAAGCACTTCCTGCCGTGCGTGCAACTGGTGGCCGAGCTGAAACAACAAACTGGCCTGGCAGACACCAAGATCGTGCTGATTACGGATGCCTGCTACCTGACGCGCCCGCGGGTCGTGCAGGCCCTGGAAGTGCTGGACCGCAATCGGGGCGAAATCTGGGCCAAGCTGGACGCGGGCACGGAGGCGTACTTCCGGCAGGTGAATCGCCCGAACTTCTCGCTGGCCCACGTGGTGGAGAACCTTTCCGCCGCGGCGCGGGTCCGCCCGATCGTGATCCAGTCTCTGTTCCTGAAGCTCCACGGCCAGCCGCCGGCGGCGGCGGAAGTGGCCGCCTACTGTGAGCGCCTCAACGAGATCGTGCGCAGCGGCGGCCGGATCGCACGCGTGCAGGTCTACACGGTCGCCCGCCCCCCGGCGGAAGCGTGGGTAACAGCCCTCACGGACGAGGAGGTCGATGCCCTGGCGGAGCAGGTGCGGCAAAGAACGGGGCTTGTCGTGGAGGCCTTCTACGGCGCTCAGATGTGACGCTGGTCACTGGCACGCCGGCGAGCCTGCGCGCGGCGGGGGCGTGCGCCTCGGTCCGAGCCGTACGCGGCCGGTCCACGGACCCCGCCTGAATCAGTGGACCACCCGCGGCGGCCTCGCGCCGCTCTCCGGCCCCGGCGAACGCACCCTCCGCCCCCACCACGGGGTTCGCCAACGCGCGGAATCGCTGCCAGGCTTGGGTGGTAACGACCGATCCTCCGGCCGCGCGGTCGCCCGGGAAAAAAAACCTCCGTACGCCGTAAGAAACCCGCCGCTCGGTGGACATACAGGCAGCGGGCCGGCGTTTACCCGGCGCCGAAGAGAGCCCGGCGGCGGGGGCGCGGTGATTGTGCGCTTTAACCCCGCGCACGCGCTGGCCGTGTGCGTGGTGGCCGTACACACGGTGAGTGTGCGTACGGTGGGCGTGCGTAGCCTGACCGTGCGGCGTCTGAACCCCTCTCCCCCCGGGAGAGGGGCAGGGGTGAGGGCACGGGAACCACGCGGCCGCGCATCGGGTGCCGCTCCCTGGGAGGCGGGT
>Ga0116143_10000138_pt1 | contig 97873 bp, 87 predicted proteins | sample AD_UKC034_MetaG_FD_89745 | JGI IMG/M metagenome (GOLD analysis project Ga0116143, IMG submission 89745) | Active sludge microbial communities of municipal wastewater-treating anaerobic digesters from USA - AD_UKC034_MetaG | ecosystem: Engineered > Bioreactor > Anaerobic > Digestate | place: USA... | reverse complement strand
GCATTCATAGCATATACATCACTTAAATTAATTACAACAGCCTTGTAGCCTAAATGCTTCAGTGGAGTATACGTTAAATCAAAATGAATGCCTTCTAGCAACATGTCGGTGGTTATAACTTGAACGTACTCACCACAATCAATTACAGCTGCATCGTCTCCGACACCTTTAATTGAACTTTTATTTTTTAATTCAATCCATTGCGTTAAATGTTTGATCAAACCAAACTCACCCAATTGACTTAGTTCCGTTCTTGAATTCTTATTTTCAAACATTTCACTCATATTAATTCTTGCTCCAAGTCGTTCCTTCTTTTTCATCTTTAATGGTAATGCCAATATTGGACAATGCATCTCTTATCTTGTCTGAAGTAGAAAAGTCTTTGTTCTCTCTGGCATTTTTTCGAATATCAATAATCAAATCCATCAAGCCTGCACTATCATCGGTAGTCGAAGATGAAGTTTCTTTAGTTACACCTAAGATGTTATAACATAAAGTATGCATCTGCTCAGTCAACTTTGATAAATCGTTCGCAGCTATTTTTTCTGTACCGGCATGAACTGAATTAATGAATCGCACGGCATCAAAAATATGAGCTATTGTGATTGCTGTATTCAAATCATCGTCCAATGCTTCATAACATTTTTTTATCCAAGCATCAACATCGAAACTACTTTCACTACTTATATTAAGTTTGGGCAATACCTCTATAGCATTTAATATTTTTTGCAAAGCTTTTTCTGCGGCTTTAAGTGCATCGTTCGAAAAATCGAGTGTACTTCTATAATGCGCCTGCAAAAGAAAAAAGCGGATGGTCATAGGTGAATATGCTTGCTCCAGCAATGCATGAGATCCATCAAAGAACTCATCCAGATTGATAAAATTTCCTAATGATTTTCCCATCTTCTGTCCATTAATGGTAATCATATTATTGTGCATCCAATAACGCACCGCTGCCTTACCACTACTGGCTTTTGATTGTGCTATTTCCGCTTCGTGATGCGGGAAAAGCAAATCCATCCCTCCCCCATGAATATCAAAAGTATCTCCTAGGTATTTGCAACTCATAGCTGAACATTCAATATGCCAACCGGGAAATCCATCGCTCCAAGGAGACGGCCATCGCATAATATGTTCAGGGCTAGCTTTCTTCCACAGAGCAAAATCAACCGGATTTTTTTTCTCATCTTGCCCTTCTAATTCTCTTCTTTCATTTCCCGCACCTGCAATTAACTCGTCTACAACTCTTCCTGAAAGTTCGCCATAGGGAAATTTTTTACTGTAGGCAATCACATCCAGGTAAACCGATCCATTCGATATATAAGCAAATCCGTTTTCAATGATTTTTTTGATCATCTCTATTTGTTCAATGATATGACCGGAAGCTCGTGGTTCTATGGATGGCGGTAAAATATTGAGTGAATCCATTGCCTGATGAAATTGTCTGGTGTACAATTCAACCACCTCCATAGGTTCTAATTTCTCCAACCGTGCTTTACGTGCAATTTTATCATCTCCTTCATCTGCATCATCTACCAAATGACCAACATCTGTGATATTTCTAACATACCGAACTTTGAAGCCCAATTGCAAAAGATAACGATGCAGAACATCAAAAGTAACATAGGGTCTGGCGTGGCCAAGATGCGGAGCACCATACACGGTTGGCCCACAAACATACAAACCAGCAAAACCTGGTGTAATGGGTTCAAACTTTTCCTTTGTTCGAGTAAGAGAATTGGTGATGTATAAATTACTTTCCATGTAAATTAAAGTAGAGCAAGGTGGATGTATATTTTAGCACGAACAGTTTATCCGATCATCTGTCCGGCTTCAGACTTTGGGTTGAGTTGCACCGACAAATGTGATAACATATCGGAACACATTTTTGACAAATCATACTCAGCTTTCCAATTCCAATCTTTTTGCGCGAAAGAGTCGTCAATGCTTTGAGGCCATGAATCGGCAATGGCTTGTCGCTGATCAGGAGCATAGCTTATTTCAAAAGAAGGAATACTCTTTTTGATCTCATTGCTTATTTCTTCAGGTGTAAAACTCATACCGTGTATATTGTAGCTGCTTCTGATTTTAATGTCCGATGCAGGAGCATTCATGATCATCCATGTTGCTTTTACAGCATCGGGCATATACATCATGGGCATGCGTGTATCCTCTTTTAAGTAACAACTATACTTTTTGTTTTTTAATGCTTCAAAAAATATCTCAACCGCATAATCGGTTGTGCCACCACCGGGATGTGCTTTGTAACTGATCAGACCCGGATATCTAAGGGATCGCACATCTACACCAAATTTCTGATGATAATATTCGCACCATCTTTCACCTGCTTGCTTGCTGATACCATATACCGTATTGGGTTCCATGGCAGTAATCTGTGGAGTATTTTCTTTAGGAGTAGTGGGGCCAAAAACTGCAATTGAACTTGGCCAAAATATTTTTAGTCCTTTATTTTCTCTTGCTATTTCCAATAAGCCAAGCAAACCGTTCATATTGAGTCGCCAAGCGGATTGCACTTTTTGTTCAGCCGTTGCCGATAATAATGCAGCCAACAAATAAACCTGAGTTATATTATTGTCTTTAATAGTTTGATGAACGGCATTAAAATCCAAAACATCTAACGTAGAAAATCGCCCCCCTGATTTTACTTCACCTTGCTGCTCTTTAATATCCGTAGCCAAAACGTGATCGCTCCCCAGCGATTTTCTAAGATGCGCCACTAAATCAGTCCCTATTTGACCGGCAGCACCTAAAATCAATGCATTTTCTTTAGTCCCCATAAATATGATTAATTCAAAACAAAGGTAAGCATTTGAACGCTAAGCCTCATCGCTCATTGCTTTTTCTATACAATTCCATGTTTTTAATGCCGTTTGATCCCACGAAAAATCCTCTGCACGTTTCAATCCCTTTTGAATACAAGATTTTCTTTCTAAGGGTTGTTGGAGTTCCAACATACGATCACATATCGTTTGAGGTTCATCCGGATTGGCTAGTAATGCTGCACCCGCAGCCACTTCGGGCATGGAAGTAACATTTGAGGTAATGACCGGAGTACCCGAACGAAAGGCTTCAATAATCGGAATTCCGAATCCTTCGAAGTACGAAACATAGAGCAAAGCATGAGCAGCAGCCATAACATTGCATAATTCCGATTGCTCGAGCCGACCTGTAAAAATGACTTCATCTTTATACGCCATGGAGTTATAGGCGATTTCTACAACACCACTCCACCATTTTTTATCACCTGCGATCACCAGCTTATGTGAGTTTCCGGTTTCCTTTTTATATAGATCAAATGCTTTAAAAATATTTTGCAAGTTCTTTCGAGGATGTATCAGTCCAACAAAAAAGAAATATTCACATTGCTTTGCGTACTGCGTTTTTACTTTTTCCTTTTGTTCAGGTTGCATAGGTTTAAACGCTTCGTTGACTCCGTTATAAACCACATCAATTTTAGAAGGTGATGTGTTGAATGTTTCAATGATTGTATTGCGAGTAAATTCCGATACGGTTGCAATACGATGAGATTTTCGTGCAAACTGAGGAAAATATTTTTTATAATAAGTCAAAACCGAAGCTTTGATATGTTCTGGATGATAGAAAAAATTGATGTCGTGAATTACATTAACTTGCTTAACTCCACTTTTGAGTGAGACCCAACCATCGGGTGAGAAAAACAGATCGGCTTTGCTTTTATTTAAAGCATAAGGAACACCCCATTCAAAAAACATATACCATAATACAGGATGCCTGGCTTGAGGATGAACCAATACTGGCTTTACGTTATCGGAATAAATAAATTCATCACTCCATTTACGATCAAAGAAAAAATAAAACTGATGTTCAGGATGTTGTTGGCAAATACGCTTTAATACCTCATGACTAAACCATCCAATACCTTCCAGTTTGTCTTTTAATAATAAACGGGTATTAACTGCTATTTTCATTTTGATCGAAATAGATTCACTTCTTTGTGGCAACAAAGTTTAATCCAAAGAAAAAGTAATTTCTCAGCATTCGATTTTTCTTCCAAATATTCTGTTCCTGCTTTACTCTTTTCTCTGTATTGATTTCATTCATCATAAAGGGTGGGAACAAACGTACATAATGGATGGTTTCATTATCAATCTTAAATCCGGCATCAGAAAATTCATCACGCCATTTAGAAAGAGACCGAATGTTTTCGTTGCCCATCAAGTACTCTTTGCCTAAATTCTCATCGTAAACTTTTATAATTTTTTTGTTACCCCTTTGCAAAAACAATTTTGTGTTTTGAATAACATTACTTCCGTTTTCTTCTATGGCAATAATTCTTCCATCCTTTTTCAAAGAGCGACTAAAAATGTTTAGCGCATCTTGCAAAGGTTCTAAATGATGTAGCGTATCTTGAACTATTATCGCATCATAACTATCCGATTTTATTTGTGTATCGAATACGTTTTCATAAGAATAACTGAACTTAGAAATGTCTCCTATTTTTTTCCAGTAATTGAGTCGAGATGATATTTGATGAAAGTAATATTCCAAAGTAGTTCCATGCGAACGAATACCATTCAGCGCCAAGAATATGCCTGTACTTCCATACCCACACCCACAATCCCAAACATAAGCTTCATTTGTATTCTTTAGTTGATCATATAAATAGGCTAAACGCTGTACGTAATAACTTTTTCTGAAGTGGAATAGCTTTTCATTATCCAAAAAACGATAATACCCTCTCAAGTCCTTATTCTCTCTAATTTCTTCTAGCAATAAATCGAAAAACTCTTCTGCAACCATAACTGTTTAAAAAAGCAGGCACAAAGGTACATTTTGAATTATATTTATGACATATAATAATGAAAGGAGTTTCTGATCGTTTTGAATGCACACCGATTGTTTGCTTTTTATATTTTTGAACCTATGTTTTTAAAAATTCACGTTTTACGCTTCTTAGCTGTATTGCTCATCATTTCTACACCGATCATTGCTCAAGATATTGGCATTGGGCATTGGCAAGTTCATTTACCATATAAAAAAGGATTAAGTGTTAGCGATGCCGGCACTAAGGTATATTGCACTGCTGATAAAGGATTATTTGTTTTAAACAAAGTAGACAATAGCATAGAGCGTTTGAGTAAAATTAATGCACTAAGTGATAATGAAGTGCTAAGAACGGCTTATGATCACAGCAATAAGGTTTTGGTTGTGGCCTATGAAAATGCAAACATAGATTTGATCAGAGATAATCAGGTGATCAACCTACCTGATATTAAACGCAATAATATTTCAGCCGATAAAAAAATATATAATATCAGTTTTAAAAATAATCTGGCATATTTGTCCTGTGGCTTTGGAATTGTAGTCATCAATCTTGATAAAAATGAAATAAAAGACAGTTATATCATTGGTCAGGGTGGAACGTATTTAAAAATTAACGCAGTTAATTTTGATGCGAATAACAATATCTATGCATTGTCAGATACAAAAATACTTAAAGCCTCATTAAACAACCCTCTGCTAAACGATTATACACAATGGATCAATGTATGGCAACTGGGTCCTTCACAAAATTATGTTAGTTCTGTTTTCTTTGCAGGTGATTTATTTACCATTCATCGCAGCGCTGGCATCGATTCACTGATGCGGTTCAATGGGATCAGTTCTTCATTTATTTTCAGTAATCCTCTTCCCATCCGATCAATGCAAACGAAAGATAATTTTCTAAGCATAGCATTAGATTATGCTGTAATAGTTTTAGATCAAAGTTTAAACACATTTAAGACTATTAATTTTACCAATTACGAAGCACCTCTTCCTATGGATGCTGTTACCTCTTCGGATGCGATAACTTGGATTGCCGATTTGGATAAAGGATTGGTTAAAGTAAATGCAAGTGGACAAAGTACAGTCATAACCCCTAACGGACCCGGGTCTTTATTGGTAAATGATTTCGACTTTTCAAACGATAAATTATATGTTTCGCATGGACCTAAACCTGCCGCAGGAATTTTAGCCAATGCCTATCTTAGTGGAGCCGTATCATCATTTGATAACAGTGGTTGGTTTCATTTTAATAATAAAACTACACTTGGAAGCATTGCCCCTATTGATTCGTTTTATGATGTAACGGCAGTAGCAGTAAATCCGAACAATGCCGATCATTTTTATGTAGCTGCATGGAATACGGGCGTCTATGAGGTTTTGAATAAGAAATTGATTGGAGCATACAACTCAGGCAATAGTACATTACAACAATTAACGGGAGCTCCTTTTATTCGAATAGATGATGTAGCATTTGATGAGAATGGCAATGTATGGGTGAGTAACTCTGCTGTCCCCAACGTTTTGTCTGTAAAAAAAACCGATGGTAATTGGAAAGGATTTTCATTCCCAACCTTATTCAATCAAAACTACATGGGCAAAATTACATTTGATGAATTTGGTAAGAAATGGGTGATCATCAATGGTGGCGGAATTTTAGTATTTGATGATAACGGAACTATAGACAATACGGCTGATGACAAATTTAAAAAGCTAACGGCTGAAGATCGAAACGGAAAATTACCCAGCCTTGATGTACGAGCGGTTGTTCGCGACAAAGAAGATGCCCTTTGGGTAGGAACTGCAAAAGGTGTAGCTGTATTTTATAATCCCGGATCGGTTTTTAGCAGCAGTAATTTTGATGCGCAACAGATTTTGATTTTTCAAGATGGATATTATCAGTACTTACTGGAATCGGAAGTTGTGACTTCAATAGCAATTGATGGAGCCAACAGAAAATGGTTCGGCACTCAAAATGGCGGAGTATTTCTTATGTCTCCCGATGGCACGAAACAATTAGCAAATTTTAATACCAGTAACAGCCCCATTTTAAGCAACAACATTCTTAGTATTGGAATAAATGAAAAAACCGGTGAGGTGTTTTTTGGAACCGACAAAGGAATTATAGCATATAGAAGCGATGCCACAGAAGGATCAGAAGAATACAATTCGGTGAAAGTTTTTCCAAATCCTGTACGGGAAACCTACGAAGGTCCTATTGCAATAAGTGGGTTGGCCGCTAATGCCAGTGTGAAGATTACGGATATCAGTGGAGCCTTAGTTTATGAAACTACCGCAAATGGAGGGACGGCAATTTGGAATGGTAAAAATTTTTCCGGAACTAAAATGCAAACCGGAGTATATGTGGTATTAGCTTCTGATGAGGATGGACAGAATACTTGCGTTTCAAAAATTCTTCTTATCCATTAGCCATGCTTAATAAAGGCAGAGCCATTGTTTTACATTGTACCGAATTTGGAGAAAGCAGTTTAATAGCCAAATTGTTTACAGAATCAAATGGACTTAAGTCTTTCATCGTTCATGGAGCTCGATCAAACAAGAAAAAGAATCTTGGATTTCTTTTAAACCCTTTGTCAATTGTTGAGTACAGCGCCTATACTAAATCAAGTGCTCTTGGAAAGATTAAAGAAATAAATGGGAGTCCGCTCTATCATCAAATTCCTTTTGACATTGCAAAATCTAGTATAGCATTGTTTTTAAGTGAGATCATCTATAAATCGGTAAAAGAAGACGATGCTCATACAGAGCTGTATCATTTTCTGGAAAACACGTTACAATGGCTCGATCATTGCGAAACTTCGGTTGCAAATTTTCATCTGTGGATAATGCTGCGAATGAGTAAATATTTAGGATTTTACCCTTCTGGTAAATTTACAGACGCCACACCTATTTTCAATTCTGAAACCGGATCATTCGGTGACCAAATGCCTTCACACAAAATTTTTGTAAAGGATGATGAAGCGAAAGCGATGTATCAATTGATGACCTGTGAATTAGAACAACTATATCAAGTTCAACTCACACATGACTGTAAAAAAAATTTACTTGATTTTTTAGTAGAGTATTTTCAATTGCATTGCCACAGCAATACCGTTTTGAAGTCGCATAAAATCTTGCACGAAGTTTTGAATTCGTAATCTAAGCATCAAAACGAATTCCCTGAGCTAAAGGCAATTCTGTTCCAAAGTTTATTGTATTTGTTTGCCTGCGCATATATATTTTCCAAGAATCCGATCCCGATTCACGTCCACCACCGGTATCTTTTTCTCCGCCAAAAGCACCTCCAATCTCTGCTCCAGATGTTCCAATATTCACATTGGCAATTCCGCAATCGCTTCCTGCATGAGACAAAAATGTTTCCGTTTCCAACATGTTTTTAGAAAATATGGAAGAAGACAAACCTTGAGGAACATTGTTATGCATTTCAATAGCATCATCCAAATTTGAATACTTCATTAAATACAATATGGGCGCAAACGTTTCTTCCTGTACTATGCTATAATGATTTTCAACTTCGGCAATGCATGGTTTTACATAACAGCCACTTTCGTATCCTTCTCCATTCAACACTTCACCACCATAAATAATTTTACCGCCTTCTTTCTTTACCAATTCAATGGCGTTCTGAAAATCTTTAACAGCGCTTTTATCAATGAGCGGACCCACCAAAGTGTTTTTATCCAATGGATGTCCAATCCGAATACTTCCATACGACTTTACCAATTTATCGACAAAAGAATTGTATACTGAGTCGTGAATAATCAAGCGTCTTGTACTGGTGCAACGTTGTCCACACGTTCCTACAGCACTAAACAATACTGCTCGCAATGCCATATCAAGATCGGCATCTTTACTGATGATAATGGCATTGTTACCGCCTAATTCCAATAAACTTCTACCCAATCGCTCTCCAACTTTTTTTCCTACACGCCTACCTAACTTGGTACTTCCGGTTGCAGAAATCAATGGCACTCTTTTGTCTTCTAAAAAATTATCCCCAACATATTTTGAACCTGCAGCAATTAAATTTAACACTCCTTCTGGCACCTCATTTTCTTTTAATACATCGGCTATAATATGATGTACTGCAACAGCACAAAGCATTGTTTTTGACGAAGGTTTCCAAACAACTGTGTCTCCACAAACCATAGCTAACATAGCGTTCCAACTCCACACAGCTACAGGAAAATTAAAAGCACTGATAACTCCAACTATACCCAGTGGATGATATTGATCGTACATTCTATGATCGGGTCTTTCGCTGTGCATGGTAAACCCATGTAGCTGTCTGGACAATCCAACAGCGAAATCACAGATATCTATCATCTCTTGCACTTCTCCCAATCCTTCTTGATATATTTTTCCCATTTCATACGACACCAATTGAGCCAATGGTTCTTTGTACTCACGCAAGCGATTACCTATTTGTCGAACCACTTCACCTCTTTTTGGCGCAGGCACTTTTCTCCATTCTTTGAAAGCAGCCTGAGCTTGAACAATAATTTTTTCATAGTCATCGGAAGTGCCTTGTTTAATAGAAGCTATCAAAGAGCCATCGCTTGATGAATAACTGTCCAGTTGTTCTCCTTGTGTATTGAACCATTGCGTACCGGTACATGCTCCATTGTTAATGGATTCAATACCTAATTTTCTTAATGCTGAAGAGATATCAAATTGATTTTGAAGAATAGTATTCATAATTAGTTTTGCTTTATTGAAGTATGTAAAGATAGAAAGGAAAAATGAGTGATAAAATGCATTAGTCCATTATCACAACAGAATGACTGAAAATTTGTTTTCCGTTACGAACGGATAAAAAATACAATCCTCTTTCAAATTGTTGTGCAGAAAACCATAAATAATCTGAAGAATTGTATGTGTTGATCATCTTTTTCCAAACTAATCTTCCGCTTACATCCATTAACGAGCATTCAAAACTTTCATTCTCTTTTGTAAACTTAATACCTACCAATGCAGAAGCATTGTTCACTACAACAAATGGCGCTTGGACGTTCTGATTTAATTCTTCACTTGACGCTACAATTACAGAATCACAAATGGTTTTGATGGGTTGGTTTAAATAGCGCTCACGTGCCGGTATGTTTTGATTGTTGAATGTATTTGGAGTACCTATGTTAGGCCAGTTTTGAGTAATGTTCCAAAAATTTGGAACTGAATTATAAAAATAACTGCTATCCGGAAGCATAGCTGTTCCTGAAGGTTGAATGGTTCCTTTAATATTGTTGCCATATAAAAAGTGGCTGCTTCCAGATAAAATATAATTACCCTGAAAAGGCTGTGATGACGTCACATCATTTCCTACCATATTTTGTTTGTCCGATTGCACCGAACCACTCGAAACAATAATTCCATATTTCTCAATTCGATTTCTAAAAAAAGTATTATAAGGCCCTGCTGGTCCCCAACTTTGATCGATGCCTAAATTTTGAATGATGTTTCCCTCAAATAGATTAGCAAATGGGAAATGTCCATGTAACGATATATCGGCTCCGGCATCGGATGGAAATTCGGATCGAATGGGTTCGGTACTATAATTGTGAACGAATGCATTTCCATTGGCCCCTTGTTTTACCATCATTGAATGTCGTAAATGAGAAAATATATTGTTCTCTACTTTACACTCATTGCTGTGCTGAGCCAGTACCAATCCATAACCTTTTGTGCTACTGCCAGAGTACTCATAGGCATGATGAAAGTAGTTTCCAATAAATTCAAGGTTTGTACTGTATTCTGACCAAACATGGGCTCCGATTTGTTTATTGCTTTCAACCCCTTTTACAAAACAATTGGCAGCATAGTAAAAATAAATTCCATAGTTAATACTTGGTGCTAAACTATCTCTTCTTGTGAATCGCAAACATTGAATACCGGCATTGTGTCGTGGAATAAATTTACGAATGGTAGGATTCAAAGCGGAATCATAATTCAATCGAATGGATGATTTAAGTTTCAGTGTGTTTCCTATCACCGTATCCACTTCAACAATCTGACCAACCGAATACATGGCCCATGTAGCAGGCTGTGTGTCCCAAGTTCCGTTATTTTGTCTTAGCTCTATAAAATCTCCTTTTTGATAAGTAGCGTTATTGCTATTGAGAACTAATGTGTCAGAACCTTTGGTAAAGCCCGAGGCAATGGAGTCGAATACTGTGGTTGGTGTTGCCCAAAAGTTGAAACAATTAAAGACTTGGTTGTTGAAATCGAAAATAAAAAAAGTTTGATCTGAGCCTTCGCCTTTAATTACTACACTATCGGGTACATGTATAGGGGAATTAAATAAATAAGTGCCGGGTGGAAAATAAACCGTTCCACTTTTACCTGAAAGTGCATTGAAAGCACTTTGAAGCGCTGGGAAATCATTACTGATTCCATTTCCGCTTGCCCCATGATTCATAATATTCTCAACCGTATTGCTATCGAGAATAAATGATTGAATGCCGCTTCTGGACCAATTTACACGTAAGCTATCGTGAATAACTTGTGCATGAATGAGCGAACAATTGAAAAAAATAATAAACGAAAAAAAACGTAGCATGCTTGCCTTATTTAAAATTAAATATGGCAATTATTAGGGAAAGATGCTAATGCTATTCCTTAACGATTTTTAATGACACGAATATTCTCACGCTCACCTTCTTCATTTTGAATCATAAGGATATATGATCCCTGCGAAAGTTGTGATAAGTTTTCGAATAAGATGTTGTTTCCTCCGCTTGAGGCATTCATCTTTTTTTGCTGAACCACCTGCCCTTGCATATTCAATAAAAATATTTGCATTTCACTGCTTTGTTCTGCAACAAATGAAATATTTATTTCGCTTCCAAAGGGATTTGGGCCTATGCTACTTACTTTAAATCCACTTATGTCTTTAATGACATTCACTCGTATTGTTCCTAAATTCTCAGTGGTACCATCATAATCAGTCTGCCAAAGTCTGTAATAATTTACTCCTTCTCTTGCTTTTACATCACGAACTGAATAGGCATTGAGTTGTGTTGAATTTCCAGCCCCTTTTACTTTAGCGATAATATCAAATTGCTTTCCATCAAAACTTCTTTCTAATGTGAAAAAATCATTTTTAGATTCGGCTGCTGTTTTCCATTCGAGTAAAACGGTTTCATCAGAATTTTGCTTTCCTGTAAATGATAACAGCTCTACTGGAAGAGGTGTAAACGTGGTAAAGAAAGGCTTGAAATAGAAGCTCAATTCCCGTGTTTGGTTGGAACTTGATCCTGAAATTGCTCCGGTTCTAAAATTAAAAGAATTTACATTGGTATAGTTCATTTGAATCATAGCCATTGTTACGTTGGTATCTATGCTCGGAACATTTGCAATGGTAGCTTCTGCTCTTAGTATAGTAGGATTAACTGTAACGGCTAATATACTCGGTGTCCCTACGGCATATTCCCAAGGTAAAGTAGATTCAATATATTCTCTCAAATTAGTGCTATTACCATCTATATCAACTCCGGTTACAGCCAATACAGGGATGACCGTATCCGTAGATGTTCCGGCAACTTTAAATTGTATTTTCCAATCTATTGAACTATCAACATATCTTCGAGCGACTAAGAATGGTTGCCAAGCCGGTTCGTATCCCATTGCTGTTTTGTCAACTGATGAAACTGTAGCATTGCCATTCAAAGCCACCAAAGTAACCCAAGCATCCATACCATAACCTACATTTGAGAACACATAAATTGATCCTGGTTGGCCGTATGTTCCAGTGCTTAATGTTGGATTTCTAAAGTCTAATGTAGGAGCTGTTGCCCCTGCATATGCCTTTTCAGAAGTACCTGTATTGAGATATAAAAAGCTTATAACTCCTGCTATAATAGCCATCATGCATACAGAAGCTGTGATATACATGAGCTTCTGTCCTTGCTTTTGTTTAACATTCTTTGATATTTTCATGAGCTAGAATGTGATTTAAAATTCCTCTTGTCTACGGCATAGAATTTAAAATGTTTCTATCGTTATCATTTTAGTTGTAGTTTTGGTATAAGAAAAAACAGTAAGACATGAGAATTTTTAAATTATTAACTATTACAGCCCTTTTTTTAGTGAGCACTGAGTTATCGGCTCAAGTCCAATATAAGGTCATCACTACTGTTGAGTCCATTGTTCCTATGGGAATAGGTCGTTCCAGAATTATTGACAATAAACAGGATGTTGATTTCAAAGCTTTTACAACAGAGCGAAACGATGGTCAAGATTCAGATCAGGGAAAGGTTAAAAGATCAGACATTAAAATTGACAATCTTGAAGAAACCAAATTGCTTAATTTTTATAGCGGAGTAGGCATCAATTTTCAAAACATCGCTTCTAACGATGCTATGATTGCTTCAAAAATTAATGCACTTACGCAAGAAGGATGGGAACTTGCCTTTGTAACCAGCGGAGTTGAAAGTGAAGCAGGAAAAGACGATGGCAACGGAATTTTCATAACCCGTTAAATATTTAAGAAAAGCAAATAGTTGATCTCTCTACAATAAAGAGGAGAAATTAATTACTGTTTCTGTATCTTGATAATATCATTCATATCATCGCATACAATATGAATGAAATACATTCCTGGAGCTATCTGTTGTAAATCCAACACTTGCTCCAATCGGTCACTTGTGTTCGTATGCTCGATACTGTAAATTTCTTTACCAGGCATATCGAACAAAGTAATTTTAATCCTTGAATGAATAGGTACTACTCCTGAAAGATTTACAAAATCCATCGTTGGATTTGGATAAGCCTCAATCTGACTTAAGTGCAAAGCTTTACTTGATCGGCAATTAAATGCTACTGAAATCTGTGCCTTTTTGCCTGCACCACAAGCATTTTTAGCTTTTACTTTTACTTTACCCGCAGTGTTTCCAAAATTAACTTGAACACTAGTTGCAGTAGTTGTTAATGCGTTTCCGGACGATGTTTGATTGCCATCGCTAATGGTTGAACCTGCGGGGCCAATCCATCTATAATTAGTTGCTCCTACTACTGGTAAACAAGAATAAGATACTGCAGATTGATTGGCACAAACCAACGAAGGTCCACTCATTGAAGCACTGGCATCAGGAGTTTTTCGAACACTCACTTTTTGTATAGGGCTGTCTCCGCAAGCATTTACAGCAACAACTTCAACATCACCAAAATTAATTGCATTGGTAAAGTCAACCGAAATTGAATTTGTGCCTTGACCTGAAGTAATAATTGCACCAGCAGGTACACTCCAATTGTACGTTACATTGGCTACAGAATTTACAGAAAAGACTACATTATTGTTTCCACAAAGATTATTGGTTGGGCCTTGAATGGCAGAAGGCTTAATCGGCACAGAGTATATTCTTCGTTTTCGCTCAGCACTTATTCCACATCCGGTTTCAGCAACTACACGAATGTGATCTCCAGTAAACCCAGCACCAAAATCAACTGTTACTTGATACGTCCCTTGGCCGCTGCTGATGGTCGATCCATTTGGAGCCGTCCAGTCATAAGTCATTCCACCTACATCGCTTACTTGATACACTTCAGAAGTATTAATGCATACTTCGTGATTTTGACCAACAATAGGTGTAGGATAGTATGGTTCCTTTCTTTCAATTAGCAAAGAATCATAGGGTCCTTCTCCGCAAGAATTAACTGCTGCAACTTTTATATAGTCTGCATTTAAGAAACCACTATCAAAAGAAATCTCTACTTCTTCTGTACCTTGGCCACTTACCACACTGGCACCTTGCGGTGGAATCCAATTGTAGTGTATGGCATCGCTTTGAGTTTTTATTTTATACGATTTTAAATCTCCCGGACAATGCTTTGTATTTCCTCCAACTCCTTTTAGATTCTGAACCATAGCGGGTGGAGAAACGCATGGACAAAAAATAGTTTCAGCTTTTACGACTACATCTTTTGCAATATCCACTGCAATCTTTCGGCCGGGTATATCATCGCAAGGTGGATGAATACCTCCCCAAATTCTCGAAAGTGCTGATTCAGCTGCAGCGTCTTCGTAGGTTGCCCATTGCAATTCTACATCAACACTTGGTCCATCTTCAAAAACTAAAAACTCATCTTTTTTGGCTAGGAATGTTCCCAATCCTCCAGGGAAATATGGCGAGCCTGTAATGGTTGTTAATATTTCAGCTGCTGCTCTACTATAGGTAGAGTGACCACTTAAGTATCCGGCAAATGGTGGTGTAACAAATGACGGTCTTTGATATGGCAACCAATCTTGCGCTAAAATCCAATCGACTCCTGCTTCATCTTCGTCCACATTATTAATATAACTATGTCCTTTCCATGCTTTGATTTTAATCTTACCAATATTAGTTGTACCACTAGCTAATGGATCACCAGATAAAACTAATTCGATATAACCCGGAACCAATGGAATTCCGGCAGGATGATAAGATATGGCCATTGAGTCGGATGATTGACCTAAGGCCGCTAAAGCACGAATGGCAGAGATAGGACGCAAATAATCATAGTAGCCTTTTAGTCCCCATATGGAAATGGCAACATCATGCATGCCACCACCTAAGGTTAAATATCCTTTTACATCCCATTCAAGATCATCCATCACATTACCTGTACCTCTATATTTTTTAATCAGCAAACTATCGTCACTTACATGATTAAATAAAGTGAACCAATGCCCGGGAGGTGTTTCTGAATCAGGTCCATCTGCCCAAAATTCTGCCAGCACTCTTGCATAGTCTCCACGTGGAACTAAATTTGGCGCATACGGATTACCGGTGTAAGGATTAATCGTATGTCCGTTACTTTGTGAACCACCACTGATATAATTATAAAAGTTAGCATAGTCTGCAATTCCAGAGGGCAAAGAATCTTTGTTGCCAAGAGATGCAGGACTAATATCCCACATGACACTATCGGATGGAGATAAATGAGATGACCAAATGGAAACCATTGAAAATCCCCATTTGTAATATTCTGATGTACCACTTCCATCCATACTTAAAAGTGGAGGTGAGCCTGGATCTTGATAAATTTTATAGTTCCAACCGCCACGGGGATGATACGTTGCTACACTCTCGTTTAATGCAAACGGAGTAACACTACCCCATTCCGGACCAAGAAACTCTGGAGTTGCTCCTGGTATTGGGTTTCCACTTTGATCAATAAATAAATCTAATGTTAACGGTTGCCAACGATTTCGATCTACAATGGTGCTATTACCTGGAACATCAACATTCAGCGGAGGATTTACTGGAGTATAGCTGATGTTGGCATAAGCATTTTGTTCATTGCTGCTGTCTTGCAATCCAAAGCTGATATAGCACTGAGCAATATAATTACCTAGCGCTATGGCATTTCCACCGGAATAATCGGTAGTAGTATCATTAATATTATATCCAAGTGTGTCCATATGATGATCATAGCCTTGCAACAAAAGTGCATATTGAGGAGAGAGTGCAAAGCGATGTTTGAGCAAGCGATAAGCGGCAAAGCTGATTGCTTTTTTTCGATCGTTCGTGATATCGGTAGATGTTGGAATTCCAGTATAAGGGCAATTGAATCCTTTAACCGTTTTACCCAATAAAAACTCGTCTGCTTTATTATCATAAGCCGACCAAGCATCCCACATAGCTGCAGACACATGAAATAAATTTCGTGCATGTACGGTAGGTCTGGCAAAGTCTTTTCGAATTGATGCCAATAAAAGCTCGTTCCATTGCCGTGCAATGCTCTTACTTAATTCAGCTTGCGGATATTCGGTTGATGGAAGACAATTGGGATCGGGATTGGTAGGACAAGGATCGCAATTGTCGGATAGTCCGTCCAAATCATAATCGGCAGGAGAAGGTGCAAGTCCGCAATTGTCATTCATTGCTACAAAGTAACCGGCACAAGCACCGGAAACAAAATCTTTAAGTCCATCTGAATTAATATCGATCCAGAAAAAATCATAGGAGTTGGTTTTCCAAAAAATGCTTGTGCTGTCATATACATTCGAAAAATGAGTGCTATCATTTCTGTAGAGTGCAAATCTTCTCGATGAATTGCATGGAGGGATATCTACATCCACATCTGAAACTGCAATATCTAAATCCCCATCAAGGTCGAGATCAGCAGCATGTACATTACCTCCGAATCCATTGGTGTTACTGAATCCTAAATTAACTTTCTTAAATTTAATACTGTCGTTTGGAATAATGGTATGTACCCAAAGTATATAATCACTTCCATCATCAACAACATAGAGATCTTTTTTACCATCCTTATTAAAATCCGCAATTTCAAACATATAAGGCGAGCCTGATGGCACTAAATTTTGCCACTCAGTAAAAAAACCACTACCATTATTATACAATACAATCACCCCTCTCGAATTCCAAGGAGACACACTGTAGAGCGTTGTATTTTTTATTACATCGTTATCTCCATCATTGTCGATGTCTGTTATTTGAACCGCTGTACCGAAAGCAGAATTTCGCAATGTTCCTAACCGCGCTTGACTTTCGTTTGTAAATACACCGCTTCCATTATTGATCAAAATATAATCCTTTGCTATTCCACCTCCAGAATTGGGTTTATAATTTAGAAAATATAAATCTTTATGCGAGTCACCATTTATATCTCCACCCCATACCGCACAAAATAGTGGTGTATCATCAGTAAGCAAAGGGAAACGGCTTGTTGATTGATCCGTAAGTCCCAACCAATTTCCTAATGAATCGTTCCCCAGATTTTTATAATACTTGGGTTGTTGCGAAAAGGTATTGGCTATAACCACATCTTTCCATCCATCGTTATCAAAGTCATCTACAAAAACGTCACGAGCAAAATTTACCGAATCGATAAACTGCGGAGCATATTGTTGAGTGAGATCGGTTAAGTGTCCGTTTACATTTATCAATAGTAAATTACTTTTACCCGGCTGTGTTTGATTTGAAAATGGTTGCTTACGAACTACTATCAGATCTTCATCTCCATCGTTGTCTATATCCGCTGCCCACATATCCTTTTCTTCAGGATCACTATTAGCAACTGTACTTAAAGTTAAACGAGTGGAAGTTGCATTTTGCCAATTGAGCCATTGACCAAATCCCATTTGTGTCACAAATAGCATTGACATTGTCAAAAGGCAGATGATTTTGCTGGGTAGAGTTTTCATTATAGATATTTTTGAATGAAAATATAACGCACTGAGAATAAAACAAATGTAAGGTATACAGTGGAGAATGTAAAGCTAGACGTCTTCGAAATGCTAGAACACAAGTCCTCTACCCTCTATTAATTAAAATAATGCTCTCGAAGTTTTGTTTTTTCTTGATTATCCAATAAATTAAGACATTCCAGAATCAAATAATTAAATTAGATGGCACAATTGGTTACGCAACAAAGCAATAAAAGTGTTGATGTTTTATTCGAAATTTGGATAACGATTCAAAAAAGGAAGACTGCAAAGTATTAATTAAGCTCATGAAAGATACTACGGGTATGGAGCCAAAAATTTGGGGAGATAACTTTATCATTGGCTTTGGAAAGTACTCTTATCAACGGAAAGGAAATAAGGAGCTATTTGAATGGTTTAATATAGGATTTGCGCCACGAAAAAATAAGATCACTATTTACTTAACGTTTGATATAAGTAAGTATGAATCTCTAACAAAAAAACTAGGCAAATGTAAGTGGGGAAAAGGTTGCCTATACATAAACAAGTTGGACGATGTTGATTTAAAAGTTTTAAAACAATTAATCGAAATTGGAAAAAATAGTCAGTGGTACAGTAATAATAGTTAATTGTTGACTAAAAGAAATTTTTACAAAACTACAATCTTAATTACTTTATGTTGTTTCTCTGTTTGAATCACCATAAAATAAATTCCTTTATCCGTTAGATCAAATTGAGTCTCATCAATACTTTGTTTCAAGAAATTTCTTTTCACTAGTTCCGACTGCGTATTATAAAAGTCTACGCTTACAATCTTGTCTTTGGATGATTTAATCCTAAATTGTCCATTGGATGGATTGGGATAAACAATCACATCGCTCTCAAATAAACTATTTTGTTCAACAGAGGTTTGAATTGGACAAATGAGTTTACTCAACCACAATGCTGTTAAGGAATCGACAAGCACTTGATTGTGCACACTGTGATTGTTCCCATTATGTATATACGAATATAATTGATCAGATGAAAAGGAAAGATTTTGTGCACGAGGAGTAATTAAACAAGAACCATATAAATGAGGATAGTTTGTTCCTAATCCCAAAGGAGCTCCGTGCAATCCTTTTTGAAAATTGCATCCAACTATAGGATCACCGGTTTGATGATACAGAAACAATGGCATATCTAGCGATGATTCCAAATGTGCGGTGTCTAACATTGCGCCCATATAGGAAACCACTCCATGAAAAGAGGCATCAGAATTGCCAAGATTTAATTTGCCTTGCAGGGGTCCAAGATGTGGTCGTGGATATTGCGAAGGGCCGTGCACAACGGCTGCAATACTGTCAACTCCAAACGGCAATTCTGAATTTTGATCAATATAAGCAGCCCCTAATGCGGCAATAGCCCCAGCCGATCCGCCAAGTACATAAACATGATTGATGTCTGAACTATCGGTAGTGGCTCTGTTTTTCATAAAGCGAATGGCACCTCTTAAATCTTGAATGGATCGGTAACCTGCTCTCAGTACTTCGGTGCTATCATAGGCATAAGGAGGAGTCAATAATAATGGAGGATAAAACAACAATCGATATTGAATGGTTGCAGCTACGTATCCTCTTGCAGCATACCATGAAGCCAATGTATCAAAGTCTTCTTTCTGTCCGCTTACAAATCCACCGCCATGAACTAAAATAATCAATGGTCGCAGCGTATTATTATCCGCTAAAGGTTTCCAAATATTTAATTTTAAAGTTTGAATGCTTGCATTGAAGTTGGTATCACTACCGTAGGTAATGTTACTTTCCTTGTAAACATTGTATATTTTTTGGGTATAGTCGTTTGTGCAGGGTTGCCCTTGCAATGCTATAGTCAGATGAGATAATGCTAGCAAACAAAAAGTAAATATTTTTTTCATACTGAAAGGGTATAAGTGTACAGACACTAAAAGTAACTAAATGAACGATTGATCAAATAGAATTGAAAATTAAGTTATTACTTTTTTAAAATAGTAAACTCCACGCGTCTGTTCAATTGACGTCCTTCTTCTGTATCGTTTGATGCAACCGGGTTCTGTTCACCAAAACCTTGTGAAGAAAGTCGATTTTCATTAATCCCCGATTGAACTAAATACTCTTTTACTGCAGCCGCTCTTTGAATACTCAACTGAAGATTGGCATCATCATTTCCGACATCATCGGTATGACCGGATAAAGAAATTTCTATGGAAGAATTCTGCTTTAAAAAATCAACAATTCTATTCAACTCCGGCTCACTCTCCTTTCTTAAGGTTGCTTTTGCAAAATCAAAAAAGATATTGTTCAATCGAATGGTTTGCCCAACTTCAGCAGGGACTAAATACAAATCACGATTTATTTCCGTGTATTCTTTCAATTGTGTTGCATCAATATGATCGCTGATGGATAAATAATTTATAGCCGAAGCCATAAATCCATAGCGATGACCAAAGGGCAGTACAATGGTATAAGTACCATCTTCGACACTACTAGCGGCTGTTCCCGCTTCTATTCCATCGATTAAATATTCATAGTAAATTTTAGCATTCGGAATAGGATTGCTGTTTTTTCGGTCGAGCACCTTTCCACGAACAAGAAAAACAGGTAAAGGCTTTTGTTCGGGAGTAAGACGAACTCGGTATATATCACTGTTGCGAACAAAGTATGCGTATTCTCCGCTGGCCGGTATTGTATAATATGCATCCCACTGATTACTGTTCAACACTTTACCCATGTTCAATGGTTCACTCCATTTCGTAAACGAATCGTCTAATCGTCTCGACATAAAAATATCTGAGCTTCCATAGCCATTGTGGCCATCAGATGCAAAATAAAGTGTTTGGTTATCGGCTGCTAAAAAAGCACAACATTCGCTACCCGTTGAATTAATCGTTGTTCCTAAATTCTTAGGTTGAGACCATGAACCATCTTTTTGTAAGAATGAAACATACAAATCTGATGTTCCGCGAGTATCTTCTGCACGAATGTTCATGAATACTTTTTTCGCATCGTTACTCATGTAGAAATTTACATAGCGATCTTTATTGACGAAGTTCTTAATCAATGCATTTTCAGGAAAACCCCAACCATCTTTAGCTTTTTTTGAAATGGAAAATCCGCTTCCGTATGAATCAGGTGAATCTTTGAAATACTGATTGCCTAAAAGCATTACGTTACCATCAGGAGTAATGGAATTTACAAAATTGTGATTGCTGTTGTTTAAGGGTGCTCCAAGCTGTTTCACTGCCCCCCATTCTCCTTCCTCATCCAACACACTATACCAAATCTCGTCATCATTGGTATGTGGAGGAAAATCCTTTCGATTAATAAATAATACTTTCCCATCCGGAGAAATAACGGGATTAACTTCTGTGTAAGTCGAATTAATGTTGTTACTCAATCGCTCAACATCCGAATAAAACTCAACTCCTTGTACTTCTTTAATTTCTGAAATAATTTCATTTTGATGATCTGCAATTCCAATTGCATCAATTTGATTCTCCCCAGGTATTGCTCTGCAATCAATGCTCACCTTTACTGACGCTATTTCATAATTCGTTTTTTCAAATTTAACATATAAGAATCGACTGATTTGATTTAGAGTATCTGGTCTTTTCCTATACAGTTCGTACTCCGTGCCATTAACATCAAATGCGCTTATTTTATAGACTGCTCCGGGTGCATAATTTTCAGCAACAATGACCATGCTGGCCTTCATAGCCTTTTCAAACTCTACTTGAATAAACTCCTTTCGATCATCGGTGGCTGCTTCCCACGCTGTTGTGCTATAGCCCTTATTAGGCATAGAGTTCGGTTCGCCTAGTGCTTGTTGAGTGGAATACTCACGAATTTCTTTTTGAGAAGAATAGTTTAAAACTTTAGTTGCCCACAATGTGGTTTGACACAAACTATTGTTATTCCATAAAAGAATCAAAGCAATAAAAGAGATGAGTGCTTTCATAATTCACAACATTATAAAAATAAGGGGAGGCAATGATGTCCTCCCCCCATACGTCTAAAAATATATAGAACGTGGATACTACTATTGAGTACTGAGCTTCGAAATGGTTTTTCTTTCCCAAACATAAACCGACATCCCGTCATTAGATAATTTAGCAGAAGAACCTTTTCTGGCATTATAATCTTTGTATTTGCAAGTCTCAACATCATATGCGGCAATGTCAGATTTTTCAGTTTGCATTAATAAAGTCTTACCATACATTCCTGCAAAATCAGCTTTCTTATACTTTGACGCTGCCACCAGTTTACCATCACTGCGTGTATGCGATGCCAAACCTTTTTCTCCTATAATCAAAACCTTGTCTTTATACTCTTTAATAAGTTCTGCCAACCCTATTCCATCATCACCTAAATGAACTTCATAATTTTCATTTCCGCTTTCAATGTTCATAGAGTACAAGGCTTTGCCTGAACATACATATACATTATTATCGGCAACAAACATATTGGTGATTCCTTTTTTGAATCGCTCGCTGTCCCATTTCTTTTGTCCGGTGGATGCATCAAAAGCCTGAACACCATTTGGTTTTACGTTTCGATAGTACACTCTCCATTCTTCATAAATATCATAGCTGCCATCCGACTGGCGTTCCATTCGTCTGATATAGGCTTGGCATTCTACAACTCCACCAATTTGAAGTAACACTGTATTTCCACTTACATACAATCCTGGTAATGCACGTGCCCCATCAATTTCAGCTGAGGTCCAAAGTAGTTTCCCAGAATTGATGTCGTACTTTTTAATGTATTGTTTCTTCTTATTCACCATATCGATAACATAAACATCTTGTCCAACTACCACCGGATCGGCAACCACTCCATAAACACCAAAGGCCTTGGTACCTGCTGGAGGAGATACTACATTAATGTCTGCATCGAATGCTGCACTCCACAACTGAGTACCGGTGTTGTAATCATATACTTGAATACCATTCAAGAAAAGAAATACTTTATCTCCTTTTAGCTCAATTTTTGCCAATCGCTCACGAGTTATGACTTTTCTTTCGGCCATACCGATAAATGTTTGATCCCATACGATATCTCCATTCTTCGTATTAATCTTTACAATCTGATTTTTGAATCCAGAAAACAAAGCTGCCAATGCAGTAGGTTTATAGTTTAACATCACTAAAAACCCATCATTAGTAGTAAAATATGCCCCTACTACACCTTTAAATTTTGTGGTTGTCCAGAGTTCTTCTCCGGTGCGTGCTTTCATCATGTGCACACCGGCTTTGGTGCTTATAGCAAACGATTCCAATTCAGGCAAATACACTACGTTTTCTTCAGTAATATTTTGATACTTATCCGACATCCATAAGAAATTTCCATTCTTTACATCTACACAAGCAATTTTGTCTTTCCCTGTTTTACGGTCAAACAAGAAAATAACTCCTGCTTCCCACATCACAATTTGCTCATCAATTTTATTGAGCCCTTTGGCAATTTCTTTAAACGATTTTGTCCAAACTACACTTCCCGATTTTGCATCAAGGAGGGTTACTTCTTTTGGATCGGCACCATACACCAATTGCAATTCATCGCTTAGTGCATAACCTTCTAATTTGTGTCCGCATTTTGTTTCCCACAAAACACTCATTTCTTCCTGAGCAAATGCAGTCAATACAATGCTCATAAATGTTAGGGTAAATAGTATTTTTTTCATGATTTAAATGATTTAGTTTATTCGAAATAAAATGTATATTGAAATTTATATAGTCTTCCTTTGGCGGTTCGTACATCAAACTTTTGTGTTCGTAAAAAATCTTTAAACTTGTTTTGAGTTTTATACTTTTCATCATCGCTGGTAACTGCAAAAACTGTAACTACTTTGCCTTTATCACCAACCGTTATATCATAGATGTATTCTCCTTTAATCTGATTGCTTGTTGCATATTCTTTCACAGCGCCTTCTTTTGAAGACAAATCAAGTTGTGCTTTTACAATTTGCACGACTTCATCGTAGGAAGAAATTGATTTCTTCTTTTGTGCAAATGCCGTAGTTGTAGCAAACAATATTGCCCAAACCACCAATAAACTTAAGGTCATTCCTTTTTTCATTTTAATTTCCATTTTGCAATTTTATTACCATATGCCACTATAACAAAGTTGTGATGTGGAGGAAATGCAAACGTTATTCTTCCATCACTGAGAACTTCCATAAATCTGGTATTCACGTCAAACTTTTTTAAGAGTGTACCGGTATTGTAATCAGATAATAAAACTTGCGGTACTGATCTACCTTTTAGCTCTATAGAGCCCACACCAATAATTTGATTGTCACTATGAACTTTAAAATCTGGTTCTGCCAACTTACTCATGAATGTTGCTCGAGTTACAACTCCGGTTTGAGCTTCAGCCTTGCTTATGAATCCTACCAAGCCGCCCGGTCGAGCACCTTGTCTGCTGTGTGGTAAAGTGTAGATCATCAGATCTTTTCCATCCTTACTGTAAGTTACACTAAACACCAAATCAAAAATTTCCTGAACCAAGCCTTTGCGTTTGAACGTTTCAAAATCATACAGGGCTACTATATGTGTCTTTTTCAAAGCTTGTTTCCGAGCATCCTTATCACTTCTGAAAAATGGTAGTTCATCCAAATCTTCCTTCTCCGTTTTATGCGATATGGCTATAGTTTTCATGTCAGGACTCACTGCCATTGCAAACATTGTTTCGGGTACGGTTTGACTTCTTAACTTATCGCCACTCAAAAAGTCAAAAACGTTAATCATGTTTCCTTCTAAAGTCACCAGCGTTTTATTATCACTGAGTAATTGTGCGGCATGCACTCCTTCTCGATTAAAAATAAATTTACCGCTGGCTATATCCAATACTTCTACTCGGACCGGTTTATCTTTATTAGGAGAGAAGTTGAGATAAAACTGTTGCTGACACAACAAATACTTTCCATCGTTACTAAATTTCAGACGGGGTCCTGCGTAAAACCCATCGATGTCGATAGTACGTATCACTTCATTCTTTTCAAAATCCCAGAAATAGAGAGGCCCCTGCCCTGTTCCAATAGCCATATAGCTTTGGTCAGGGGAGGTCTCTATACTTGAGATCACTTGAATGTTTGGCAATGGGAAGACCTCAAAATCTGCTTGCTGTTGTGCGAAGCACATTTTAGTTAAAAATAAAAGCACTAATGAAGAGACGTATTTCATTGCTTTATTTGATTTGAAATTAGTGTTGAGATAATTTATCTCAAATGACTAATCTCATGTTGTATCCAAAAGCAAAAATGGATCAACTCTATTCTACAATCAAATAAGTAAAGAAAAATGCCAAATAGAGGGTATGTATATAGGAGGTTATATACCCACTGGCACGGATAGATTTAAAGTTTTATGCAAACATTCTTTTCATCGGTAAAAAATTTCAGTGCTTCAAAACCACCTTCTCTGCCAACACCACTTTGCTTTACTCCACCGAATGGAGTTCTTAAATCGCGTAGCAACCAACAATTAATCCATACAATTCCTGAATGCAATGAAGCAGCCGTTTTGTGTGCTTTATTCAAATCTTTTGTCCATATGGTAGCTGATAAACCATAGGGAGTACTGTTTGCCATTTTAATTACTTCTTCTTCATCAGCAAATGGTATTAATGTAACTACAGGGCCAAAAATTTCTTCTTGATTGGTGCGACAATTAAAAGGTAAGTTTTCAAAAACTGTTGGCTCAATAAAATAACCCTCTTTGCATCGGCCTTCAGGCCTTATGGCAGAACCACCTGTTAAAATCTTTCCTCCTTCTTGCTTGGCCAATTCAATATAGCTCAATACTTTTTCAAAGTGTGGTTTTGAGACAATTGCACCTAGAAAATTTTCTTCCAATTCTGGATCACCCGTTTTCAATGCTTTTACTTCTTCAATAAAAGATTCCTTAAAACGATCATAGATGTTTTGATGTACAAAGATTCTGCTTCCACAAAGACAAATTTCGCCTTGATTACTAAAAGATGATTTTACAGAAGTACTCACTGCATGATCAAAATCACAATCATCGAAAATGATATTCGGATTTTTTCCACCCAACTCGAGTGAAAGTTTCTTAAACATTGGTGCAGCTATTCGAGAAATTTCTGCTCCGGTTTTGGTTCCTCCTGTAAAAGAAATGATTGGGATTTCGGGATGAGAACATATGGCTGAACCTACGCTAGGCCCATATCCATGAACAATATTTAACACTCCATCGGGCAGGCCTGCTTTTATACAGAGTTGCGATAAAAGAAAAGCAGTTAATGGAGTAATTTCACTTGGTTTTGCTACGACACAATTTCCAGCCGCCAACGCTGGAGCTATTTTCCAGGTGAATAAATACAATGGAAGATTCCAGGGCGAAATACAACCGGCAATACCAATGGGTTGGTGTAGTGTATAGTTGAGAGCGCCACTGTCCATAGGGTGCGCTTCGCTTGCGAAATGCAATGATGCGGTAGCATAAAATCTAAAATTTGCCGAAGCCCTTGGAATGTCAACTTGCTTGGCCAGCCAAATGGGTTTACCATTATCCTCCGATTCAGCTTTAGCTAATTGATCCAGCGATTCATCAATTAAATCAGCTATCTTCAATAGAAAAGAACTTCTTTTTTGAGCGCTCATCGTGCTCCATTTCGGGAAAGCGATCTTAGCCGCATTCACTGCTTGTTCCACATCCAAAGCATCGCTATCGGGTATGGAACATAAAACTTTTGCAGTAGCCGGATTAATACCATCAAATCGTTTGGATGAAATGGGTTCTACTAATTTTCCGTTTATATAATTTAAGATCGATTGCATTTTATTCTTGTATTTAAAAATCTAATAACAATTACAATTGTACTCCCTTTCAAGATCAATGACCGTAATCACCTTAAGAACTTCATCACAATTGGCAACTACAATTCGTACTTCCTGTTGGTCTTGAGTTATTCCTTCTAACGCAATGCTTGGGCAAGGTTCATCACGAGGATCACTTTTCTTCTCATTGATAATTCCATTCAATACCATGTCTTCAACTTCTTGCTCATCAATATTCCTACATTCCATTCTACACGTTGCATGTTTGGTATAGACAATTTTTTTGGTTCTAAAATCACTTGTATGGTTTTCCGAGACCTCAGCATTATCCTTACATGCGGTTAAACTAATTCCACATGCAAACAAAAAACTAAACAATATGAATCGTATTCCCATTTATAAGCATGCAGTTCTGCCACCATCAATTGGCAGGTTTATTCCGGTTATATACGAAGCGGCAGGTGAGGCTAGAAAAACTACACCTGAAGCAATTTCTTCTGCTTCGGCAAAACGTCCCATCGGAATCTCAACTTCCATTTCATTTGTTATATGACTATTAGGTTCTCCGCTTCGGTGCGACTTGGATTCAATTATACTTTGTAATCGTTGAGTATTGGTAGCTCCGGGCAATACATTGTTTACTGTTATACCAAAGCCAGCCAGTTCATTCGCCATACTCTTACTCCAATTGGCTACCGCTGCACGAATGGTATTCGATACACCTAAACCTTTTAATGGTTGTTTAACAGAGGTAGAAATAATGTTTATTATTCTTCCGTATTTATTCTCTTTCATCCCAGGAACCAGTGCCTGAACTAAAATATGATTGCAAATCAAGTGTTGATTAAATGCATTTACAAACTCATCGGTCTTTGCATTGGTAATCAATCCTCCTGCAGGTCCTCCGGTGTTGTTGACTAAAATGTGCGCTTTGTGGCTTTGAGCAAATGTTTCGATCTTACTTTTAAGCATATCGCTCTGTGTAAAGTCTGCCAATAAAAATTGATGTTTTTGCGAATGATCAACCGATAAAGTTCGAATCACTTCTCTTAGCCGTTCTTCGTTTCGTGCAACAAGAACACAAGTGGCGCCAGCTCTGGCTAATAACTGTGCGCTGGCCAAACCTATCCCTTGTGTACTTCCACAAATAACCGCCAACTTTCCTTTTAAACTCAATTCCATTTTTCTAATTTTAGAATTACAAAGAAAAAGAAAATAGGCCAATACCTGGATGTAAATACTATTACCTGTATATTTTTTAACTTTAGGCCTTAATCATTTAAATCGTTTCAAAAATGAATGTAGCTGAACCATTAAATTTAAAAAGCTGGATAGACGAACATCGTCATTTATTAAAACCTCCTGTTGGCAATCAACAAGTGTACAAACTAAATAAAGACTTTATTGTCATGATTGTTGGTGGTCCTAATAGCCGAAAAGATTATCACTTTGAAGAAGGTGAAGAATTATTTTATCAAGTGGAAGGCGATATTGTTGTGAAAACAATTCAAGATGGCAAACATGTGGATTACACTATCAAAGAAGGAGAAATGTTTTTGTTACCTCCAAATATTCCACATTCGCCACAGCGACCTGCCAATACTGTTGGATTGGTTATTGAGCGCTACCGTGAACCAAGCGAACAGGATTCCTGTCAATGGTATTGTGAGCATTGTGCAGCTAAGATTTACGAAGAGTTTTTTGATTTAAGTGATATCGTTGGTCAGTTGCCAAAAATAATGAGCGCATTTTATGCCGATGAGAAAAAAAGAACTTGCGATGCTTGTGGCCATGTAATGGCTCCTCCCGCACCTATCCCTGCATAATTTAGTTTATAAATATTATTCAAACCTTGTAGCGGAAATGCGCAAGGTTTTTTTATTTTAACTCAATGAAAATAGACATTCATACACACATTCTACCGAAGAACATACCGTCATGGAAAAATAAATTTGGTTACGGTGGATTTATCACATTAGACCATCACAAAAGTTGTTGTGCCCGTATGCTCAAAGATGATGGCACGTTCTTTCGTGAAATTGAAGACAATTGTTGGAGTGCCGAAACCAGACTGAAAGAATGTGATGCTCATGGAGTACATGTTCAAGTGCTCAGTACTGTTCCGGTTATGTTTTCGTATTGGACTAAACCGAGTGACGGACTGGAGGTTGCAAAATACCTTAATGATCACATAGCCGATATTGTTCATCGATTTCCGAAACGATTTGTTGGATTAGGCACCTTGCCCATGCAAGATCCTGATTTGGCTATACAAGAATTGCATCGCTGCAAAGAAATTGGGCTTGCAGGAATTCAAATTGGTTCTCACATCAATCAGTGGAATTTAAATGCTCCAGAGTTATTCCCAATATTTGAAGCATGTTCAAAAATAGGTATGTCTGTTTTCGTTCATCCTTGGGAGATGATGGGACAAGAAAAAATGACTCGCTATTGGTTGCCGTGGTTGGTGGGTATGCCAGCCGAAACTTCATTAGCCATTTGTTCTATGATTTTTGGAGGTGTTTTTGAAAGGCTCCCCAAGCTGAAAGTAGCTTTTGCTCATGGTGGAGGAAGTTTTCCGGCTACCTTAGGTCGTATTAAACATGGTTTTGATTGCCGTCCCGATTTAGTTGCAATTGACAATCCAATCTCTCCGGAAAAATATATTGGTAAATTTTTTATCGATTCTTTGGTTCATGATGAACGAACATTAGAATTTATAGTAGAACTATTTGGCGCAGATCACATTGCATTAGGTTCAGATTATCCTTTCCCATTGGGAGAGCAAATACCAGGCACACTTATACAATCGATGTCATTTAGTGAAGAGGTAAAACAACTTCTATTGTATGGCAGCGCTCTGCGTTGGTTGAATCTCAACAAACAAGATTTCATTTAATAGTTTCGATACACTACAATATAAAAAGCCCTTCCATTTCTGAAAGGGCTTTTTACTAAATAAACATTAAGAGGGTTAATTCATTATGGAGAAGTTGCTTTGTATCACCTTATCTTTCCCAACAAAACGAATTCGGTAAATTCCATTCTCCATTCTGTTCAAATCAAATGAATGCGGCTCTCCCTTGATATGATATACCATACCCTGATATACTACTCTTCCGGTTTGATCGAATACAGACACTTCAAAATTCTCATTATCTAAATTCTCATCCAACATTATGGAGAATACTCCCATATTTGGATTAGGATAAATGAGCATGCTTTGGATGAATGCATTATCATCCATTTTCTCACCTGATCCAGCTATAGCCGGTTGATTTACATTTTTGTTCTTACTCACTGTACATCCCTTTGAATCGGTAACGGTACAAGTATAGGTTCCTGCAGTTAGTCCAGTTATAGTAGAGGTAGTAGCTCCATTATTCCAAACATAACTATATGGTGCGTTACCTCCTGCAGGAGTTGCAGTACAAGTTCCATCCGAACCTCCGTTGGTGGTAACATCTGTTTTCGTCATATTAATCCAAAGTATAGCAGGCTCAGGAATTACAACAGTGTTTTTTCTGGTGCAACCATTAGCATCGGTAGTTATACAACTGTATACTCCTTTGGCCAAGCCGGTAGCAGTATTGGTAGTTTGTGCCGGAACAGTATTCCAAACATACGTATAAGGAGGAGTGCCTCCGGTAATATTTACGGTACAAGCACCATCATTACCTCCGTTACAAGAAACCGGAGTTTTAACTTTCGTTCCCAATAACTTATTTGGTTGCGTTACTGTTATTGAAACAGATGCAGTACATCCATTAGCATCGGTAACTGTGAATGTATAGTTGCCCGCTTTTACGGCCGGTCTGTTTTTGTTCGTTCTTCCATCGCTCCATAAATAGGTAAATGGTTGTGTTCCTCCACTGATTTGAATATACATAGAACCATCGTTAGATTTATAGCAACTTAAGTTGGTCACGGTAGTACTTAATGTCATTCCCGGATAAACAGTAACGCTTTGAGGAGCTGATGTACGATCACATAAAGCAGCATTGTAAACAGTTACGCTGTAACTGCCAGTAGTGCTCACTGTAATAGATTGAGTAGTTGCTCCGTTGCTCCACAAATAAGAGTTTGCACTGCTCGACATAAGAGTTACTGAGCCTCCACTACAGAAACTAGTAGCACCACTAGGAGTAATGGTAGGCACACCTGGTTGACTAAACACGGTATTACCCGATACATTGTTACATATTCCGGAAGCACCAAATGAATAACTTCTCAAATAATACGTTCCAGGGCTTAGATTAGTAAATGCTATTGCGCCATTGGTGGTTTGAACTACACCGTTAGCAATTCCATTTTTATATAGTTGCACCGAGTACGGAGCCACGCCTCCGCTAACCGTATAGTTGATTGAACCATTACAAGGTATCGTTTGCGAAGAAGAATTGATTACCACAGTATTCAAGCATCGCTCCTGAAAAGTAGCGGTTATTCGATATGCTCCAAAGCTGTTAAATCCTTGTGATAGCCTTATATAATATGTTCCTACAGCTAATCCGGTCAAAGATAAATTTGTAGTAGGATTCTGAAATAGGAAAGACTGAAGCGGTGCTGCTGCGGTGTCAGAGTACAAATCATAATATACGTATGGATAAGATCCGTTGTGTACGTTTTGCTCCAACTCAAATTTTATTCGTAAGGTATCATTGCTATCAAAACCTATTTTCCACCAGTCCACTTGGTCATAGGTAGAATTGTAATAATAATTAATGTGCCCAGTAGTTGCCGTATTGGCTGCCAATGTAGTGGCCAATTTAGCGTAATCGTTATTAGAAGAATTCTCAGCCGCAAAAGTCTTTGGTGTAAAAGAGGAACTTAATGTATAAGGAGAAAACTCAGTGGTATAATAATTCCTGATATTGATATAATAAGTACCGGCTGCTAAGTTGATCAAACTGTATGTTGCAGTGTTAGTTGTATAATTGCCTCCCAACAAGGTTGTACCATCATAATCAAATACTTGAGCAAAAACGTTTTGACTGTTGTGTGAGGTTATGGTCCATTCCAATTTACCATCTTGTGGCAAAGTAATACTATACCAATCATTTAAATCGTCATATCCATTATAGGCGTAACCAATATGACCAACGGAAGTACTATTTATCGGCAAAACATTTGCAGCTGTATACAGGTCATTATTTCCAATATCGTTTGCATATCCCGTTGTTGTATATGTATTTGAAATCTGGTAAGGTGCATACTCCCAATTATAGTAAGTAAAAACCTTTAAATAATAAACACCTTGAGCCATTCCATTTCTGGAATACGTAGCCGAAGTGGTAGTATAATTTCCAGCCAAAAGTGTTGTTGTGTCACCATCATACAATTGTGCAAATACATTCTGTCCGTTGGAAACAGTTAAGGTATAGCTCAATAATCCATCTTCAGTAACGGTAATAGAATACCAATCGGTATGATCGACTGTGCCGTTGTATCTATATCCAATATGTCCTTGCATAGTACCATTTAATGGCATTATTGTAGGATTACTGGCATAGTTGTTCATTCCCATATCATTGTTATAACCGGGTGTGGTGTAGTTATTGATCAGTGTATATGGAGCATACTCAGAACTGTAATATGTGTAGATCTTAATGTAATATATGCCGGGTGCCATTCCACCCTTACTATACGTTGCTGAGGTAGTTGTATAATTTCCTGCGAGTACCGAGGTGCCATTACCATCATAAAGAACCGCAAATACATTCTGGCCATTACCTGAACGAATGGTATACGATAAATCTCCGTCTTGAGTAACATTTAATGCATACCAATCGGCAGTATCTTTTGAATAACCATTGTAATAGTAGTTCACATGCCCTGTGGTTGAATCATTAAGATTCAAAACTTGTGCACTTAGATAACTATCATTAAATTCAATATCATTGGCCTCGGTAGGAGTAGTAAAGTTTATAGTAAAGCTGTAGGTGGTCGATTCCGTACCAAAATAAGGCTTCAACCTTATGTAGTAAGTACCTGCAGCTAATCCATTCACATATACATTGCTGTTTCCTGCTGTATAAACTGAAGTAGAAAGCTGTATTACTCCAAGCGTATCAAAAACTTCGCAAAAAACATTTTGTCCATTCAGAGATGAAAAAGGAATGTGCAGATTGCCGTCATTTAGTGTATTAAAATACCACCAATCTGTTTCTCCATTAGGATTAAACTGACCTGTACCGCTTTGACCGATGGAGATTAAATCGGCCTGACCCCAGGTATCATTGTTTTCTGATTCTCCAATAGCAGATGCTCTAAAAGCAACTGCGATTAATAGGATAAATAAATAGAGCTTTTTCATATGAGTTTGAATTAGATTAGAAACAAAAGTCTTTCAATTCAAAATTCCTTACAATACTCAATTTATAGTAGCAGTATAATCTGCTTCATCTAAAGTCAGGATATTTGACTTTTCGTACTTTTAGGCTTGATTTTATTGATATGAAGTATAACATTAGCTTGGTATTGCTACTATTGGTTTGTATACAAACAGACGTTTGGAGTCAAACCGAATTAATCAATCGAACCAGAATAGAGTATTATTCCAGCTCTGATTCGAATACCAAAAAGAATTTACTTCTGCGCTTATTATCAAATTCTTTTTCGCTTCCAAACGATTCGATCATACATTACATCAATGAGAGTGAAAAATTAGGTAGTATGGCTCTTGAAGATGTTTTAAGATTTAGAATGTATACTGCGCAACATAAATTATTCAAAGGGAATAACAAAGAGGCGCAAACGATAGCAGATAGTATCATTTCCATTAGCAAGGAAAATGAAGATCAAATTTCTATTTGGAGCGAAAGCATGGGCTTGAAAATTTCTGGCTTGATTAGAAGCAACCAAAATAAAATTGCTTATGAGTACAGTATGGAGCTGCTCAAAATTGCAGAAGCAAAAAGAGATAGCTTTTGGATTGCCAAATCCTATAATTATATCGGATGGTCAAATATGGAGTTGGGGAAATTTTCTGAAGCAATTTCATGGTTTCATAAAAGCACTCATTTTGTAAAATCCGCTTCCATAGAAAATCGATTAGGAACTTTGTATTCTAATCTTTCATCGAGTTACAATAACCTCAGCCAGAAAGACTCCGCCTTATTTTATATCAATAAAGCCATGCAGGCGAATGAAAACATTGGTAATCTAACCGGACTTTGCAATAGTTTGAATATTCGAGCAGATATTTATGCTAATGCAAAAAGATATAATGAGGCTGAAGCCGATTTAACAAATGCTTTGTACTATCGTGAACAGTTGGGTGATTTACTTTATATCGTTTCCGATTTGGGCCAGTTGTCAAACTTCTATGCTTCCGTTGGCAAATACAAACAAGGCATAGAAACAGCATTAAAAGGAATTCAAATAGCTAGAGGGACAAAATACCTTTCAAGGCTCATCTTTATTTATAAGGCATTAGCCGAAAACTACAAATTGGCTAAAGACGAATTCAATCATGCTATCGCCTTAGAAAAAATTGTTACACTGAATGATTCATTGTATAACCTCAATTCAGCGGAGGCGTTGGCAGATATACGTACGAAATACGATCTTCAAAAAAAGGAAAACATCATTCTACAACAAGAGGCACGATTGGAAAAAAATAAATTATTGCTGATTGGCTCCATAATATTATTTGTATTAATCATTATCCTCCTCTATACCCTTTACCGCAACTACAAGCATGTTACCCACAAAAAAATTGAACGATCAGCTGCTTTGCAAAAAGCAAATCAAATACGAGCGGTAATGATGGCTAAAGAGTCGGAAAGAAAGCGTATAGCCGCAGACTTGCACGATAATTTAGGAGCCTATGCTGCGGCAATAGGATCTAATGTAAAACAATTGCAAGGTACAGGCCATCTTGATCCAACTTTAACCATACAATTAGAGGAAAATGCAAATCAAATGGTTACCCAATTAGCCGATACCATTTGGGTATTGAAAAATGAAGAACTTTCGCTTACTGTGCTTGCCGACCGTTTTAAACTTTGGTTACAAAGGTTAATTAAGAATTATCCTGAAGTCATTAGTTTCTATTCTGAAAATATTGAAGAAGAAAAATATTTGACCCCTGCCGAAGGTTTGAATCTATTTATGATATTAAAAGAATGCACTACAAACGCTCTTAAACACAGTGCCTGCAGCGAATTGAAAATTGCTTTTCAGTCGGGTAAGAATTCTTTGATAACTATTCAAGACAATGGCAAAGGCATGCATGTAAATTCTAGTGAAGGCAATGGTATAAAAAATGTTAAAAGTAGAGCTGAGTTGATTAATGTTTTAGTGTTTTGGGATTCATTGCCTGAAGGAACAAGAGTACGCATTGAATGGCCGACTACTACAAATTAAGTATTTTAACTACGCGATAAGAACTTGATTTTTATGCAGGAAAATAATTGAGATGAATATAGCATTAGTAGAAGATAATCCGGTAAACCGAAATAGTTTTATCCAAAAAATGGAACCAATAGAAGATGTTGAGATTAGTTTCATTTCGAATAGTGGAATAGAGTTTTTAGAAAAAATAAAAAAAAGTCCGGTAGCCTATTTCCCTCAAGTAGTCTTTATGGATATTCAGATGGAAGAACTGAACGGTATAGAAACAGTGAGTATCGCCAAAGCATTATATCCCGAAATACATTTTATCATGTTTACCGTTTTTGAAGATGATGACAATATTTTTGATGCCATTCAAGCAGGCGCTTCGGGTTATCTATTGAAACATGAATCGGCAAGTGCCATACATTTATCCATTAAAGAAGTTTTAGAATATGGAGGTGCTCCTTTAAGTCCTGCTATCGCACGCAAAACACTTCAGTTGCTCAATCGAAATTCTCAAAACAATTCCAGCAAACCGAATCTCTCTATCGATTTATTAGTCTCCGATAGAGAAAAAGAAATTTTATTGCATATGGTGAATGGATATGATGCTAAGCGTATTGCCGAGTTGAGCAATATTAGTGTTCTTACAGTACGAAAACATATTGCCAATATTTATACTAAGCTTCATGTAAATTCAAAAGCACAAGTGATTTCCTTAGCCCATAAAAACAAATGGGTGCAAAGTAATTGAATTATCATTCACTAAAAATTGCAATTGCCTTATGGATATGTATGGAGATAAAACATTATTACAAACTTCATCCCAACCATTTTTTTTGATTTATCATCATTCAAATCAGAGGTATATATATTAGAGCTAATTGCCGAAAAAGAAGTATTTCAAAGCTTAAATTCATTGATCAAGCCATAAACAGCAATTAGCGTTTGTTGATGATTAGCTGTATCTTTACAGGCTCTTAGGACAATATATCATTCCTCTATGAGCGACTCCATAAAGCACGAATGTGGCATAGTTTTAATCCGGCTTTTAAAGCCTCTTTCCTATTATCAAGAAAAATATGGTACGGTATTATATGGCCTAAATAAACTTTATTTGCTATTAGAAAAGCAGCACAACAGAGGACAAGATGGAGCCGGTGTTGCAAGTGTAAAATTAGATATTGGTCCTGGCCAGCCTTATCTGCACAGATATCGGTCGAATGCTAAGCAACCAATTGCAGATATTTTTGAATCGATCAATCAAAGTATTTATGAAGTATGTGAGCAAGCACAGCACAATAATTTTTCAGCTGAGTGGATGAAATCGAAGGTGCCGTTTTTAGGTGAGGTTATGCTGGGGCATTTGCGATATGGAACTTTTGGAGGAAATACTATTGATCAGTGCCACCCATTCATTCGAAGTAACAATTGGATGACCCGCAATCTGGTTATAGCCGGCAACTTCAACATGACTAATGTGGAAGAAGTATATCAAATGCTCGTGGAGTTAGGGCAACATCCAAAAGAAAAATCGGATACCGTTACCGTTTTAGAAAACATTGGACATTTTGTTGACGAAGAGAATGATCGTTTGTACCAAATGTGCAAAGAGAAAGGTATGAGTAAGCGAGAAAGTTCTTCCTATATATCCAATCATATTGATGTAACGGAAGTGTTAAAACGTGCATCTAAAAAATGGGATGGCGGATATGTGATTGCCGGATTGTTAGGTCATGGCGATTCATTTGTATTTAGAGATCCTGCAGGAATAAGACCAGCCTTCTATTACTATGATGATGAAATATGTATAGTTGCTTCAGAACGGCCTGCCATTCAAACAGCACTTAACATTGATTATTCTATCGTAAAAGAACTTACCCCTGGACATGCTTTGGTGATTAAAAAAGATGGCAGTATAAACGAACATTTAGTAAACAAGCCAGTAGAGAAAAGATCCTGCTCGTTTGAACGGATCTATTTTTCAAGAGGTAGCGATAGGGATATTTATAGAGAACGAAAAGAACTGGGTCGATTGCTTTGTCCTGCTGTTTTTGATAGCATTGGCTATGATCTTAAAAACACCGTTTTTTCTTTTATCCCTAATACAGCTGAAACGGCTTTTTATGGGATGGTAAGTGGTGTTGAAGATTATTTGAAAGAAGTAAAAAAAAGAAAGATACTTGAAGGAGGTACAAACTTAACGCACGACAAGCTCTCCGATATTCTTGATATAAAACCAAGAATTGAAAAAATTGCTATCAAAGATGCAAAAATGAGAACCTTTATCACCAACGATAAACATCGTGATGAAATGGTTACTCATGTGTACGATATTACTTACGGTACCATTCGAAAAAAAATTGACAATCTGGTTATCATTGATGATTCCATTGTAAGAGGAACAACTTTACGCAACAGTATACTTCGAATGCTCGATCGATTGGAGCCGAAAAAAATTGTTGTGGTTTCTTCTGCTCCTCAAATTCGTTTTCCTGATTGCTATGGAATCGACATGGCAAAAATTGGAGACCTTGTTGCATTTCAAGCCGCCATTTCTTTGTTAGAAAAGCACAACAAAGAGCACATCATTGATCAAGTTTATGCATTGTGCAAAGATCAGCTTGAAGGCAAGGTAGACATGGCAACAAATTATGTAAATAAAATTTACGAACCCTTTGACTATAAAGAAGTGTCGAGTGAAATTACACGACTATTAAAAGCTACAGATATAAACGCTGAAGTTGAAATCATCTTTCAATCCATTGAGAATTTGCATAACGCTTGTCCGGGCCATACAGGCGATTGGTATTTCTCAGGACAATATCCAACTCCGGGAGGAAACAGAGTTGTCAGCAGAGCTTTTATTAACTATGTAGAAGGAATCAACGAAAGAGCTTATTGATCTTACTACTCTACCGTTACAGACTTTGCTAAGTTTCGTGGTTGATCCACGTTACACCCTCTCATAACAGCAATATGATAGGATAATAATTGCAATGGGACTACACTCACTAAAGGAATCAATAACTCATCTGTTTCAGGAATTTCAATGTAATGATCTGCTATGCTTTTTACATCTTTATCTCCGTCCGTAACTATAGCAATGATCTTTCCTTTACGTGCTTTAACTTCCTGAATATTACTAAGCACTTTTTCGTACGAACTGTTTTTGGTTGCAATTACCACAACCGGCATTGCTTCATCTATTAATGCAATGGGTCCGTGTTTCATTTCTGCAGCGGGATATCCTTCTGCATGTATGTATGAAATCTCTTTTAACTTTAATGCTCCTTCCAACGCTACCGGAAATCCATAACCTCTACCCAAGTATAAAAAATTACTGGCGTCAGCATATAATGCAGAGATGTCCTTAATCTTCGAATTTTTAGAAAGCACCTGTTCTATTTTATCAGGAATATTTTCCAACTCACTTAGTAGTGTTCTAAATTTACTTTGACTAATCGTACCTCTCATTTCAGCCACCGACAATGCTATAAGTGTAAGAACGGTCACTTGAGCTGTAAAAGCTTTAGTGCTGGCCACGCCTATTTCCGGACCTGCGTGTGTGTATGCTCCGGCATGAGTCATTCGTGGTATGGATGAACCCACCACATTACAAACCCCAAAGATGGTTGCACCTTTCGATTTAGCCAATTCAATAGCGGCTAAAGTATCGGCCGTTTCACCAGATTGCGAAATGGCTATAACTATATCATCTTCAAAGATGACCGGATTTCTATATCTAAATTCGGAAGCATACTCTACTTCAACAGGTATGCGAACCAAATCTTCTAAAAGATATTCTGCCACTAATCCGGCATGCCATGATGTACCGCAAGCCACTATAATAAAGCGTCTTGCATTAAGAAATTTGTTCCGGTAATTTTCAATACCACTCATTTTCAATACACCGGTAGTTGTATTAAATCTGCCGCGCATGCTATCCCAAATGCTTTTGGGTTGCTCATAAATTTCCTTGAGCATAAAATGATCGTAACCTCCCTTCTCAATAGCTTCCAATTGTATTTCAAGCTCCTGAATAAATGGGTTGGTTATTTCATTTTGAATGGTTTTAACGGTTAGTGCTCCATCTTCTATGATGGCCATTTCACCATCATTCAGATATGCAACATTTCGAGTGTATTCTACGATAGGTGTAGCATCTGATGCTACAAAATATTCATCCTTTCCAATACCGACTACAATAGGAGAACCTTTGCGTGCTGCAATAAGTTGGTTGGAATGGTCCTTGGATAAGATAACAATAGCATAAGCGCCTATCACTTCATTAAGCGCTAAGCGAACAGCTTCTTCGAAATTTACATTGCCCTTTTTATATATCTCTTCGATCAGGTGTATTAAAACTTCTGTATCTGTTTCGCTTTCAAAAACATGCCCATTGCTTTCCAATTGAGTTTTAATAGATGAGTAATTCTCAATGATGCCATTGTGAATGATGCAAAACTTTTTATTCGATGAATAATGAGGATGAGCATTTGTATCGTTTGGTGCACCGTGTGTAGCCCAACGTGTATGCCCCATCCCTAAAGATCCTGAAGTGTCCTTTTCTCCAATATGTTTTTCAAGATCACTTACTTTTCCCGATTTCTTGTAAACCTTTAATTCATTATTGTATATAGCAACCCCAGCACTATCATATCCTCTATACTCTAATCTGTATAATCCTTTCATGATGATTGGGAATGCCTGTCGGTGACCAATGTATGCTACTATACCACACATAACTTTTTCTTTTAATTAAATTGAGAGTATGTTATTGCCAAACGCATTCGTTGTGTTCCATTGATCTGACCCCCTCCATTAAGCACCACACGATTACCATTCACTGCTGCTCCACTTGCTACCAAATACAATCCATAATTTTGCTTACTACCATTCAGCAATCTTTGAATGTGACGGGCAATATTAAAACGATACTCAGCGGTTGACTCATTCAAACTTCCGTTATAGTAGGTCAATGATTCAAATATATCTTGAATAAACTCAGCATTACCTGTACTGTCAATTGCATTTACTAACAATCGAACCGGTGCTTTGTATACATTTCCGCTAATGTTTTGTGCAGGAATGATCAACTCTGCCTTATTAATACTCAAGTTCGGTATATTTTTTAGGTTTAACAAATGAGGTAATTGTATCTCAATTTTAGTTCCGGATAATGACTGGAGATACACATTCTGTAGTCCAAGAATACTATCATTGATAGACATACCTGCAACGCTACCATTAAAGTTATGTTCATAGTGGTTTACTCTTGAACTATTATCATTAATCACAAACTCGTAGTTCAATGAGTCATCGCTATCGTTGTGATAGTAAACGGTTAATCGAGTTAAACTACTGGTATAATCAAAATACATAATCCCTCCTTGACCATTTGCCACAGAAGTATTAGTACTCACTTGTATCCCTTTGAAGTACTTAATCCATTCTGCATCGGTTGATAGAGGAGTTTGCCCACTTTGTGAAAGAATTACATTTTGAGCAAATGAATTTTCTAACTTTAGCCTTAGATGCGGAGCTTTCTTGACACCAGCTATTTCAATACTATCATAAGGAGCAGGAGTTAAAGTTAGATCAGCTAATTGATCCGAAACAGTAAATTTTTTATTGGAGTAATAAACCGTGTCTCTATACAAATCTTCCGCAATCCGATGAACCAAAATATTTTGCGACCCTATATTGGTAGAGTCTCCATAATATCCTTTGTAAGCCAAACTTAATATAACTGAATCTACTACAGGGTTTGTCCCAAAGTTAACATTGCTACTGGGTATCCTTACCTGAGCTGAAAATGACGCTGCCGTTAATCCAAATATTGGATCAATATAAGATCCAACAAGGTTTAATGTGTTTTGGGCACTCGGTATTGAGTCTTCTCGAATAGTTTTAGTACTTAAAGTAATTGTATCTGTAACCAAAATACCTACTAAATCTCCTGTAGGTTGAACCTCTAATCCAACATCAACCGGATTGGTGCATGAATAAATTATCAGTGGAAATGAAATGGCTAGTAGCCCGCTTTTTAAATTCATTTTGAAATAAATGCAGATTAAGTGCTTTTATTGCTAAAAGCAGGCAATGTTAGTAAAAATAAGGGAGAAATTAGGCCAATACAGATTCTTCTTGCAATAATTCGTTGTAAAAAGCATCATATGCATCAACATAAGTATCGCTATTCTGATAATCGAGACAAGGGATTCCGCTTTTCTTTATCTGACTGTTTACAGTAGTTTCTAAATCGCTACTACCTTTTATTACCGCATCAGAGTAATTTAAAGCAGAGCTGAGCAGTCCATTGTAGGATTGATTTTTTAAATCTTTTGTATCTGAGGCACTCATATCATTCATCATAGCGCGTTTGGCATAGTCAGAATTAAATTCCTCTTCAAACTTATCGTTATACACCGAAGTGATAATTTTAGAATTTGCAAACATAGGGCTGTCTTTATATCCGGTACGCACATACATAGGTACTAAATAAGACATCCAACCATGACAATGAATAATGTCAGGAGCCCATCCAAGTTTTTTTACTGTTTCCAAAACGCCTCTACAGAAGAATATCATTCTTGCATCATTGTCTTTAAGAAACTTTTTCTTTGAATCTCTTATGATCACTTTTCTATGAAAATATTCTTCATTGTCAATAAAGTATACCTGCATTCTTGCCGCTTGAATAGAGGCAACTTTTATGATTAATGGATAGTCGTTTTCGTCTATAATTAAATTCATTCCGGATAAACGAATAACCTCATGCAATTGATTTCTTCTTTCATTAATGCAGCCATATCTGGGCATAAAGGTTCTTATTTCAGATCCTTTTTCTTGTATTCCCTGCGGAAGATATCTACAGATAGAAGAAATTTCGTTTTCAGATACATAAGGGGTTATTTCGCTGGATACGTAGAGAACTCTTTTACTCATATTTAATTTAATGGATATTTTAGAATGAAAATTCTGATCGGTGTGCAAAGATACGAATATTGTACCTATTTTTCAATTCAAACACAAGGATTGAGGTAAAATATTTCAATAATTAATTACTAATCAGAGAATTGCAAATATTATTCCACTAACGCTTCAATTATGCTTAAAATTGCACTTTAATAAGAAAAAAACAAGCACTTATGCTCATCTTTACTAAAATAGAAGAATACCAACGCTGGCAATCTCTAAAGAATCCGGATCATGTTTGTTTTATACCTACCATGGGCGCCTTACACGATGGTCATATATCTCTTATAGAAAAAGCGAAAAAAAAGAACGCACAAATTATTGCGAGTATTTTTGTCAATCCCATTCAATTTAACGATCAAAAAGACCTTGAATCCTATCCAAGAACTCCTGAAAAAGATATTCAAATGTTGGAAAACTTTGGATGTAATGTTTTGTTCATGCCCGATGTTAATGAAATGTACCCTGATGAAAACTGCAAAAAGCGTGTTGTCGAGCTTGGATTTATCGGTCAAACACTCGAAGGAGAATTCAGAGCAGGCCATTTTGATGGGATGTTAACGGTAGTGAAACGCTTTTTTGATATCATAAAACCTCAAGTGGCTTATTTTGGAGAAAAAGACTTTCAACAACTCAAAATCATTGAGTTCATGGTTAAAAAACTAAAACTGCCTATCTCAATTATAGGGGTGCCAACTAAAAGAGAATCTGATGGATTAGCCATGAGTTCGCGAAACGTTCGTTTATCCAAGACTGAACGACTTGAAGCCAATGTACTTTACAAAGCGCTCAAATATTGTCGAAAAAACAGAGGTAATATTGAAATAGATAAACTGATCACCATAGCAGAACTACAAATCAAAAAATCGGGACTCTTCGAAATTGATTATTTTACAATTGTCGAAAGTGAATCACTTAAACGTATAAGACAATGGCAACCCAATAAAAATATTCGAGCCATTGCAGCTATTAGAACAAAAAAAGTACGTCTGCTCGATAATATTGACATGAGCATTTGATTGACCGTTTGTTTATTTTCTAACTTTGCGCCCCATGTTGATACAAGTATTAAAATCTAAGATACATCGCCTAACGATTACACAGGCAGAATTGCACTATGTCGGAAGCATCACACTTGACGAAGACTTGATGGATGCAGCCGGCTTGTTCGCAAACGAAAAAGTGCAAGTCCTTAATATCAATAATGGAGAGCGACTCGAAACCTATGTAATTAAAGGTGAAAGAGGTAGTGGAGTGGTATGTATGAATGGTCCTGCTGCAAGAAAAATGATGGTAGGTGATGTCATCATTGTAATTTCTTATGGATTGCTTGAAAATGAAAAAGCAAACCAACATCAACCAAAATTGGTATTTCCAGATCAGAATAATAAAATCAATAATTAAACGGCTTGAATAAAAAACTGCAACAAGCACTCAAGTATATTTTTCTATTTATAATAGGTGCTTTTGTTTTGTGGATTACATTTAAAGATGAGGATCTAAATGAGATTTGGATCAAAATAAAACAAGCCGACCCCTTTTATATTTCTTTATCATTAATTCTCGGCTTCTTAGCATTTTTAAGTCGAGCATATCGTTGGATTCTTTTGATTGAGCCAGCCGGACACACTGCTCGAAAATCACAAGCATGTTACGCTCTGATGTCAGGTTACTTTGCCAATCTTGCCCTCCCTCGAATGGGTGAGTTCACACGATGTGCCATGCTGAGTAAAAAAGAAAAAATTCCTTTTGATGTTTTGCTTGGAACCGTCATCGTAGAACGTGTAATTGACTTATTCATGTTGCTGTTCAGTATTGGATTGGTATTAATTTTTGAATGGAGTTTAATGACCGAATTTATCCATACCAATGTACTTACTCCCGATTCATATTTAGTGAAGTACAAAAAGCTTATTGTTATTCTGATAGTCGTCTCTCTTATTCTACTCTTCTTGATTTGGAGAAAACTAAATCAACAAAAAGAGAATCTGCCAAAGAGTATTGTGAAAATTAAAAACCTTGTATCCGGTATTTGGTCTGGAATGAAAACCGTTATCAATCTCAAACGAAGATCGTCATTCATTGCACATACATTGTTTATTTGGATCTGTTATTTTTTTATGACCTACGTCTGTTTCTTTGCACTTGAAGCTACTTCAGGGCTAGGTACTGGTGAAGGTTTATTTGTACTGGTTGCCGGAGGTCTTGGAATGTCTGCACCGGTTCAAGGGGGCATCGGTGCTTATCATTGGATTGTGTCACAGGCTTTAATGTTATTCGATATATCATCTACGGATGGCATAGCATACGCAACATTGGTCCATACATATCAAACGTTATTGGTCATTGTAGCCGGAATTATTTCACTATTTTTATATTCCTTCTCAACAAGTAAAGCTTCCTAATGCACTATTCAGAAATAATTGACCGCAAAATCATCAAAGACGATCAACTGGATTCTTTTATTTTTCGGAATCGCTTCTTAGGGAAGAAAATAGTTTTTACCAATGGGTGTTTCGATCTTATTCATTTAGGGCATGTATCCTATCTGGCAGAAGCTGCTGCTTTAGGTGATTTATTGATCCTTGGAGTGAATGGCGATGAATCGATCAAACGATTAAAAGGAAACTCCCGCCCCATTCAAGATGAAAATTCACGTGTAAGAATTTTAGCTTCTTTTGCCTTTGTTGGGGCAGTTTGTGTCTTTAATGAAGACACTCCTTACAATTTGATATCAAGAATTCTCCCCGATATCCTGGTAAAAGGAAGTGATTATGAGCCAAAAGATATTGTGGGATACGATATTGTAACTAAAAACAATGGAAAAGTGATTACAATTGATTATCTTCACGGGTACTCGACAAGCAATATTGAAGAAAAGATTTTAAGCGGTAAGAAATAATCTCGATTCTACTGAACCCTGTAAGCGATCCTTCGTAAATTCTTTTGATTTAAGTTTTATTAAACAAATAAAGTCATGAAGATATTATCTTTTGTATTGGCTGGGTTTTTAATCCTATCATTTAGTTCTTGCGAAAACAAGCAGTGGTTACAATCAGAAAAAAAACTCAAAAAAGAAATTCAAGGTTCTTGGCAAAGAATTTATGCCAGTCCCAGTATCGAAAACCGGTACGAACATTGGATCTTTAATGATGGTGCCATTTATATTACGAAACGCAATACAGACGGGTCTATCGATACAACCGATCATGGTAAATATCGTATTGATGCAACTATGTTTGAGCCTTTCTTAATTACTTCCGATTTAGAACAACATGTACCAAATGTTTCAATGGAAAAATTAAATGGTAAATGGACCATAGTTGAATTGGAAGACGGTATTCTCTATATCGCTCACCAACCAGAAAATTCTGGTGTAATTCAAAGGGAGTTTATCAAGAAATAAAAAATCAGCTATTCAATAATTAATTCTTTACTTTGGTGATATGTCCAAAGTAAAGACTGTTTTCTTTTGCAAAAACTGTGGTGCCGAGTCTGGCAAATGGGTTGGCAAATGTCCTTCCTGCAACGAATGGAATACATACATTGAAGAACTTAAAGTTAAAAATGGCAACAGTTCATTAAAACTTGAAAAAAGAAATACAGCTCCACAAAGTTTAACCCATATTGAAGAACATAAAGCTCACTTTATTCAAATTACCGACAAAGAACTCAGTAGAGTTTTGGGAGGAGGAATAGTACCCGGTGCTATTGTTCTCTTGGGTGGTGAGCCGGGCATCGGAAAGTCTACCTTGCTTTTACAATTGATGCTTCAGGAGAGCAATATTAAAACACTATATGTTTCTGGTGAAGAAAGCGAACAACAATTAAAACAGAGAGCGCTGCGGGTAGGCGCGGCACACAGCAATAGTTTCATTTTGTGTGAAACCGACACGAGAAACATATTTAAGCATTTAAAGGAGTTACAACCCGATTTAATCATCATAGATTCTATTCAAACTATGCACTCCGATTTGCTTGAAGCTTCAGCCGGAAGCATTAGTCAAATTAGAGAAACAGCTGCTGAATTTTTACGCTTTGCCAAACAAAATAATACTCCTGTATTTTTGATTGGGCACATTACAAAAGAAGGAATAATTGCAGGCCCTAAAATATTAGAGCATATGGTCGATACAGTACTTCAGTTTGAAGGCGACCGTCATCATGCCTATCGTATGGTGCGGTCCATCAAAAACCGATTTGGCTCTACATCAGAATTGGCCATTTATGAAATGCGACCTGAAGGTTTAATTGCAGCCGAAAACCTATCCGATATTTTTATTACACAACGCAATCAGCCTATCAGTGGAAATGCTATTGCTGCTACAATGGAAGGCATTCGGCCTATGTTTATAGAAGTGCAAGCATTAGTCAGTTCTGCTGTTTACGGAACTCCACAAAGGTCTTGCACCGGATTCGATATCAAGCGTTTCAATATGCTCTTAGCAGTTTTAGAAAAAAGATGCGGATTCAAGTTAGCCGCCAAAGATTCCTTTTTAAATATTGCAGGAGGCATTCGCATTGAGGACCCTTCAGTCGATTTAGCCATTATAAGCGCAACTCTTTCTTCTGCAGAGGATCTTCCAATTGATTCAATGAACTGTTTTTGTGGTGAGGTCGGTCTTACCGGTGAAATAAGACCGGTGAGCAGAATTGAAAACAGAATTAAGGAAGCAATAAAGCTTGGTTTTGAATCATTCTATTGTTCCTCCTATAATCTGAAAGGACTCGATAAAACCTTGCTTAGTCAAATAAAAACAATACCGGTTAATCGTGTTGACGAAGTGTTCAAACATTTATTTGGCTAATCGTTTCCCTTCATTCGTCAATGAGTTAAATACGTATTTTTGCCCTCATGACAAATAATGCTGATCTATTTAAAAATATCATTTCTCATTGCAAGGAATATGGATTTATTTTCCAGTCCTCTGAAATTTATGATGGCCTAAGTGCCGTTTATGACTATGGTCAAAATGGAGCGGAACTGAAAAATAATATTCGCAACTATTGGTGGAAAGCCATGGTGCAAATGAATGAAAATATTGTTGGAATTGATGCCTCGATCTTTATGCATCCTACCACTTGGAAAGCATCCGGTCACGTTGATGCTTTTAATGATCCATTAATCGATAATAAAGATTCAAAAAAAAGATATAGAGCAGATGTTCTAATAGAAGAACATATTGCTAAGATTAATGCTAAGATTGAAAAGGAAGTTGAAAAAGCAGCTAAACGTTTTGGGGATTCATTTGACAAAAAACAATTCGTAGAAACCAACGCAAGAGTTATTGAATACAACAATAGAATTTCTCAGATCAATCAAAGATTTAAATCAGGTCTAGAGTCAAACAATCTTGATGAAATAAGACAAATCATTTTAGATTGTGAAATCGTTTGTCCAATATCCGGTTCAAAAAACTGGACTGAAGTTCGACAATTTAACCTAATGTTTTCAACACAAATGGGAAGTGTATCTGAGGATTCAAACACCATTTATCTGCGCCCCGAAACTGCACAAGGAATTTTTGTAAATTTTTTAAATGTTCAAAAAACAGGACGAATGAAAATTCCATTTGGAATTGCTCAAACTGGGAAGGCTTTTAGAAATGAAATCGTGGCTCGCCAATTTATATTCAGAATGCGAGAGTTTGAACAAATGGAGATGCAGTTCTTTGTTAAGCCGGGTAGTGAAATGCAATGGTATGCTCATTGGAAAGAACAGAGAATGCTCTGGCATAAATCGTTAGGATTTTCAAGTGACGCTTACCGATTTCATGACCATCTAAAATTAGCACATTATGCCAATGCCGCATGCGATATTGAATTCAAATTTCCATTCGGATTTAAAGAGTTGGAAGGCATACATTCTAGAACCGATTTTGATTTAAAGAATCACGAATTGCATAGTGGTAAGAAACTTCAATATTTCGATCCTGAAGAAAATACCAACTATATCCCATATGTTGTGGAAACTTCAATTGGATTAGATCGTATGTTTTTGGCAATTCTCTCCGCTGCATATACTGAAGAAAAATTAGAGGACGGAAGTGATCGTGTGGTATTAAAAATTCCGACATTCTTATCACCTTATCAAGTAGCAATACTTCCATTAGTTAAAAAAGATGGGCTGCCTGAAAAAGCGAGGGAAATAGTTGATCAACTAAAGTTTGAATACAATTGTCAGTACGAAGAAAAGGATTCGATTGGTAAAAGATACAGAAGACAAGATGCAATTGGCACACCCTATTGCATTACTGTTGATCACCAATCTTTGGAAGATCATACGGTGACAATACGCGACCGTGACTCAATGGTTCAAGATCGAATTGAAATATCTAAAATAAATGAAATTGTGAAAGATAAAGTGAGCTTACAAAAAGTACTAAGCGCTTAATGCAATTTTAGCACTGATCAAAGAAACTCTTTTTGTTACCACTGCATTAGATGTTTGTACTCTTATGAAATAATATCCCGGCTGACAGTTGGACAAATTAAGAGACATCATATTCTCATTCAGAAACATTATTTGATTTTTTGGAACAATATTTCCAAGCATATCGAATACAATAATCTTTACGCTTTGCAGTGATTGTTGATCTTTAAATCGAATATTCACAAGGTTAGAAGTAACTAAAGGTGAAATATCTATCCCTGAGTTATTCCTTTGAAAATTTAATCCACCGGCATTATCAACTCCGGCCATTCCGCTTTGAATATTGGATAGGGCAAACACAATCATTAAGATAAAGGCTGAACTGAGATATAACTTTTTCATGATCTTAAAGTTTTGTTTATTGTAATGTAATACATCACAATCCAAAAATCATGCTTTTCTACTTATTGTTATAGGTATTCATAACAAAATTAAGTCCGGAAAAGGTAAAATTCATTATGGCTTCACAGGACAAGCTAATTCTGGCTTCTAAAAGCCTTTTTTCTTCATCACTCCATTCGCCTAAAACATAGTCAACTTGCTTGCCTTTATTAAATTCATTGCCAATGCCAAATCGTAATCGAGCGTAATTATCTGATTTAAGAATCTCGGTAATATCTTTGAGTCCATTGTGACCTCCATCTCCCCCTTTTGCCTTTATACGTATTTGACCAAAAGGTAAGGCAAGATCATCTACAAGCACAATTAGCTTATCGATAGGAATATTCTCTGATTGCATCCAGTATTGCACTGCCTTTCCACTCAGATTCATGAAGGTGGTAGGCTTTATCAGCACTATGGTTCTACCTTTGTTTTTAAACTGACTCACAAATGCATGACGATCTAAAACAAAAGATGCTCTCGCTTTATCGGCAAGAGCATCTGCAATTTTAAAACCAATATTGTGTCTGGTATTATCGTATTCAGGTCCTATATTGCCTAATCCGGCTACCAGATATTTCAAAATACCAATAGATTAATCTTCTTTCTTATCTTCTCCGGATTCTGAGGAAGCAGAATCCGCTGTAGGTGCTGCTGCAGCAACAGGAGTCTCTTCAACAACCTGACGGGTAACTCGAACCGCAACTACAATATTATTCGGAGAGTCTAAAAACGTAACTCCTTTCATATCTATATCTGCAACACGAATACTATCACCAATCATCAATTTCTCAACATTCAATTCTACTCGATCCGGAAGATCAGCCGGAAGTGCCTTAACACTTAGTTTACGTGCTTTAATCATAAGCTTTCCTCCCATTTTTACACCTTCAGAACTACCATTGATTTGAACCGGCACAGACATTTTTACTGGCTTGTCATCGTGCACTTGAAGAAAGTCAATGTGTAATATTTCATCTGTTACAGGATGGAATTGAATTTCCTGAATGATACACTTTACATTAGCACCTTCTAGTTCAATATTCACTAAGTATACTTCTGGAGTATAGATCAAGTCTCTTAAGCTAAGCTTAGGAGTAGAAAAGTGTAAACTTTCTTTTCCACCATATACGATACAAGGTATACTCTCCCTCTCTCTGATTTCACGCAATCCTTGCTTTGATAAATCAGTTCGTTTCTCGGCTTTAATTTCAAATGTTTTCATTCTTTATTGTTGTATTATGCTTTTATAAATAATGGACTTATAGATTCGTATGCGTAAACTTTGTGTATTGCTTTTGCAAACAAAGCACCTGAACTTAACATACGTATTTTACTTGATTTTCCTTTGAGCGGAAGTGTGTCACAAACTACCAATTCAGTTAATAATGAATTTTCAATTTTTTCAATTGCATTACCACTAAGTACAGGGTGTGTACACAATGCGCGTACAGATTTTGCACCATGGTCAACCAACAAAGCCGCTGCTTTACATAAAGTTCCACCGGTATCAACAATATCGTCCACCAAGACAATATTCTTTCCTTCAATATCCCCAATCACCTGCATACCATCCACTTCGTTTGCTCTTTTCCTTCTTTTGTCAATGATGGCCATATCGGCTTTAAAGTACTTAGCATATTCTCTCGAACGATGAACTCCGCCCATGTCGGGAGCACATATTACTAAGTTATCTAACTCCAATTCTTTTATATAAGGCACAAAAATAGTTGAAGCATCTAAATGATCAACCGGCACATCAAAAAAGCCTTGTATTTGAGGAGCGTGTAAATCCATCGTCATTACTCTGGTCACTCCTGCTGCACTCAGAAGATTAGCAATTAGCTTTGCTGCTATCGCTACCCTTGGCTTATCTTTTCGATCACTTCTAGCAAAACCAAAATAAGGTATAACAGCAGTAATATAGTGTGCTGAAGCACGCTTGGCCGCATCAATCATCAACAACAGTTCGAATAAATTATCTGTTGGGGCAAAAGTTGATTGAATTAGAAATACATCACATCCCCTAACCGATTCATCAAATGAAGGAGAGAACTCACCATCGCTGAATCGAGTAACAGTAACTTCGCCCATAGGAGACCCATATTGCTCAGCTATTTGTTCAGCCAAATATCTTGATCCGGATCCTGAAAATATCTTTACCTGTGATTCCAATGATTGTTACGGTTTTTTGAAAAATGGGACGCAAATTAACAAAAAATAAAGCAGGTCTCCAAAATATTATTTAGTATCCAAAAGCCTTATTTCTCAATAATTTCAATAGAATCCACAAACACACTTTTTTTTAATCAATATATCAATTTTATGCATTTTTTAATTAAAAAAATTACCTTCGCAATCCAAATTTATGCCCGGGTGGCGGAACTGGTAGACGCGCCAGACTCAAAATCTGGTGATGGCAACATCGTGGGGGTTCGATTCCCTTCCCGGGTACCAGGAAAAAGCAGCGATCATGGCTGCTTTTTCTTTGTTTTTATATTTTTATTCCAATGATCCAAAAGCCCAGTTTCGATGAGATTTATATGGAATTAGCTAAAAACCTTAGCAAAAAATCTCATTGTGTTAAGATTCAAGTGGGAGCCGTACTCACTAAAGAAACACGAATCATTTCTTTAGGCTATAATGGCCCTCCTGCCGGAACACACAATTGCGATGAAGAATGGCCAAACGTAGGATGTCCACGTTCAGTACGCGGTGGGTGTTCTTTGGCTTTGCACGCTGAAGAAAATGCAATTTTATATGCGGCAAAAAATAAAGTCGATTTGGAGGGATCAACATTATACATCACCTTATCGCCTTGCATTTCATGTGCTCGAATAATATATACTACCGGAATTAAAGAGGTGGTTTATCTGAACAAGTATTCTGAGTATAAAAAAATAGAATTTGAGGAAGGAATAGACTTTTTAGAAAAATTTGGTGTTGTAGTAAGACAGTTGGCGAGTGAGCCAATATAAAAGGAGAAATAATAAAAATGAGTTTTTATAAAAAATACAAATACTACTACCCTATATTCTTTTCACTAGTACTCGTTGCCGGAATATTAATTGGAAACAATATACGATCACCATTTATTTCCGCTTCGTATTATTATTCTTCCAAACCTGGTCAATTTAGTAAGCTTACAGAAATCATTAATTACATTCAACAAGAGTATGTAGATACCATCAATGCTCAGGAGTTGGTGGATGAATCAATCACTCAAATATTAAATAACCTCGACCCGCACAGCAGCTATATACCTGCTGAAGATTTATCTGCATTGAACGAACCTTTGCAGGGAAACTTCGATGGAATTGGAATTGAATTTCACATCCAAAACGATACGGTTATGGTGGTGAGTCCAATATCAGGGGGACCAAGTGAACAAGTCGGGATTTTAGCCGGAGATAAAATAGTATTGGTAGATGGAAAAAATATAGCCGGAATCGGAATTGTCAACACAGATGTGATGAAACTTCTTCGTGGCCCCAGCAATACAAAAGTTAAAGTTGGAATTTTCAGAAGAGGATCGAAAAAGATTTTAGAATTTACGATTACGCGCGGAAAAATTCCAATCTACTCAGTTGATGTTAAATACCTTACTGCCGATTCTATTGGTTACATAAAGATCAGTCGTTTTGCTGCAAACACATTTGATGAGTATAAATCTGCTTTTAATGAACTATCATCAATGGGAATGAAAGCATTGGTATTAGACCTCAGAGGAAATCCGGGTGGCTATCTTGAAGCGGCTACACAATTAGCCGATGAGTTTTTAAACAATGGAAAAACTATAGTTTATACGCAAGGAAAATCTCGCCCAAAGTCAATTTATAAAGCTACCTCCAAAGGAGATTATGAATCAAATCCTCTGTATATTATGATTGATGAAGGATCAGCCTCAGCATCTGAAATTGTAGCAGGAGCTGTGCAAGATTGGGATCGTGGAACTATTGTTGGCAGGCGCTCATTTGGCAAAGGATTGGTACAAGAACAAGCAGAATTTCCTGATGGATCCGCCTTGCGACTGACTGTTTCGCGATATTATACTCCTACAGGAAGAAGTATTCAAAAACCCTACGATCAGGGTGCAGAAGAATATTACAATGAGATAAACAAACGAATTGAACATAAAGAGTTAAACAATAAAGACAGTATCGTTTTTACAGACTCTTTAAAATTCAAAACTCCTGGTGGAAAAACAGTGTATGGCGGAGGAGGTATAATGCCGGATGTTTACATACCCTTGGATACTATTGGTATTACCGAATATTACCGACAAATTGTTTACCAAGGTCTAGTAACTGCATTTTGTTACGATTATATCGATCAAAACAGAAACAAGTTAAAAAAGTACAAATCATTTGAAGATTTTAACGCTAAGTTTCTAAATGAAAACTCAATTCATACACAGTTTATAACCTATGTATCCAAAAACGGAGTTTCGTTTAATGCAATTGATTGGTCATCATCTTCGTATGTATTAACCACACAGATCAAAGCCTATATCGCTCGCAATCTTTATAAAAATGAAGGGTTCTATCAAGTGTTGCAAGAAATAGATAACACATTAATAGAAACCTATAAACTCGTACGGAAATCGTATTAGATTTTTATCAATTTACTGATCTGTCTTCTCATTTGATTTCGAAGTTCTACGGTATAAAAACCTTTTGGTAGTAACTCCAAGTCTAAGCTAAATTGATTGATCCCTTCCATGCCTGTAAGAGTAGTTTGATACACTATATTCCCTCGTGTGTCACGGACAACCAAATCGAGTTGTTCTCCGTCATCGGAATAAAAAACTACATGAGTTTTATCATTTGCAGGATTTGGCTTCAGCTGATACAACGCTTGTCCATTGTATTGAATAGCCAATGTTTTTGAATATTCAAACTCACCATTTAAATCTACTTGCTTGAGGCGATAGTAGCTTAAACCCAATACCGGCTGATCATCAGAGAAACTATACTCCAATATAGAAGAAGAATTACCGCTAGCTTTCTTAGAGCCAATACTCTTAAACTGATATCCATCCGAACTTCTCTCTACTTCAAAGTAATCGCTATTCCATTCTGTTGCGGTTGTCCATTTTAAAAGCACTTCATTGGTTTTTGGAATGGCAGAAAAGTCTAGCCATTCTACCGGCAGTGTTATACTGCAATCTAAGGACGCTCCATTGCTTAATACCCAGTTCAATGTAAATCCAGCTCCGCCTGGGGTCCATTTGTTTATCAATACATAATAAACTTCTCCTGCTAATACCGGCATATCTTGAACCCAACCATCACCTAGTACATCTTCTGATTGATCGGTAGCAATTGCATTTAGTCCTGTAGTTCCAGTATTGCTGGCGTAAGAACATCGAACCGGAGCACCTAAATTACCACAAGTGGTGTTGGGACCATAAATAGAAAAGTCATAATCATCGGCTGTTACATTTGGCACTATATTCAGCCCTAAAGTCCCCGAAGTTTGTATTCTTATTTGATACCAGTTTGAATAGTTTTCACTCAAAACACAGCCTGTATTTCCATCAGACACTAATCCTGGACCGGTACTGGCATCAGAGAATGATGAGTCAGAACATATAGCTGTAAAGTTTCCACAATCGGAATTACTGATTCCACTTGGGCCATAGTTACAGGGAACACAATTGAAGGTAGCAACCCAACCTGGATAGGTTATTGAGAAATCGCTGTAGTGCACAAAGGTCAAGCAACCGCTTTCATCAGTAGAAGTGAAAGGGCCTAACCCTGCTCCCATACATTGCTGATAAGAATTGCATGTACCTGTAAAAGCGGATCCTCCAGGAAACTGTGGACTCCATTGGGTTGGTCCATTTAATATGGTAAGTCCATCATATCCTGGCTCCAAACTAAAATTTTGGAATTGAACTCTCATGCACATTCCTGCTTGATCAGGACAAAAAGTTCTATAGACACTATTGATGTTTAAATCATAATTTCCGGATGATCCACCATTGTCGCTATAAGTACCTCCACATGTATTTACCATTGGTGTCCCAACATAGGTATTCTGAAGGCCGACCGTTGGGTGCAGGTAATTGGGCGTTCCGGGATTTGAAGGGCATACTTCACAACTGATGATAGCACTCCAACCCGGACGGTTGTTCGAATTATTAGAAACAAAACGAAATGTTATACTTCCACTGGATGCCAACAATGATGGAGGCAAAGTTGAACCAGAATAACTTCCAATAAATGGTGATGAAGTTGTAGTGCCATCATATGCATGCAATACATCAAAACCTGATTGAGTGTTAAAAGAAGTAAACACAACCTTTATGCATGTGCCAGCACCATTAGCAGAGTTAAAAGTCATGGTTTGATTTGAATTGCTAGAATAATTAGAAGAAGCTCCTCCTCCATCATAAAACAAAGCACCGCAAGTGGTTACTGAACTGTTGCTCATCAAATAACCTGTGTTACAGGGTGAGCAAGAGATTGTTGCGCTCCATCCTTGACGAGTAACGTTACCATTTGATGTAAAGCGAAAAGTTAAACAACCACTGGTTGATATTAAAGTGCCGGGATTTGCATTCCCTGAAAAAGTACCAATTAAAGGAGAGGCCGTATTGGGGCCATCGTACACATACAATATGTCATTCCCTCCCTGTGTTCTAAAACTGTTAAACGTAACACGCAAACAATTCCCTGAGCTTGAACAAAATGTTTGAACTAAATTTGAGTTATTAGAATAATCTGCTGCAGAACCTCCATTATCATAAAACGTTCCTCCACAAGTATTCACCGTTCCATTACTCATGTTATACACTTGTGCATTAACATGAAAACTACATACAATTAATACAACAGTGCTTAAAAATAACCTGATTGTTGTTGTCATCTTCCCTATATTCGTTAAGTATTAAAATTTTAACGGGTGGGATTTAGGTTTACGGAATTATACAATAGTACATCTGCATTGACTTAATTTCGTCAATTTATTTGTGAAATATTGATCATACTTGGTAAACACGCTGATAACATTGGTAGAAAATGCTTTAGAAAAATATTCGTTTTCATTTAAGAATGAGCAACTAAGTGGCTTTTTACTGTTTTTTATAGTTTTTTTAAGTCGCTTGCCATTCCTATTTGATGGATATGGTTCAGAAGAAGATGCATGGGGTTTGGCTTTAACCTCTATCAAGATTCATTCAAGTGGGATATATGAGTATTCCCGTTTACCCGGACACCCTTTTCAAGAGTTGGTTTATGCTCTGCTTGCAAATCAAGGAGCTTTTGTTTTCAATTTGTGTACTGCTTTGATTAGCTCGTTTGGATTTCTATACCTATACAAACTAATTTTTCTATTACGTAAAAGCCGAAGCCAAGCTTTTCTCTCCTCTCTTCTCTCTTCTTTTATCCCGATCATTTTTATAAACTCAACCAACGCAATGGACTATATGTGGGCTTTCGCTTTTATAGTCATGTCCATACATTATTTAGTAAAACAAAACATCATAGTTTCTGCTCTTTTCTTAGCTATAGCTTGCGGTTGTAGAGTAACTTCAGTTTTGTTTATTCCATTGCTATTCTATTTTCTATACACACAATTTAAAATAACCAATCTGAGCGTTTACATTAAATTCATTTCCGGTTTTCTATTTTTTTCAATCCTTATTTTCTCTCCACTATTCTACACTTATGGTTTTTCATTTATAAACTTTTATGAGCAGAATTATCCAAGCTTTATGAAAGCTCTTTATAAATTTATTCTTGCTCCTGCAGGATTGGGCGGCTTATTGGTTTTATTTGGATGCGTTGTTTATTCCATCAAAGCCAAACTAACTCCGCCTGCAAAAACAGTACTTATCTTATCCATTGCCGGTATAATTATTCACTCTTTGTGGTATTGGTACATGCCTCAAAAATCAGCATTCATGATTCCTGCCCTTATCTTTCCTTGCATCTATTTTGGTATGCAACTAAAGATTAAAGTTCTCAAAGTGATGATAGTATTAATGTTTCTAAGCAATTTTATTTTAGGTATAAATTTAATACACCCGAATAGGGGCAGTAACTTTTCTGAATTAGGTTTCACACATACCATCCAATCGCAAATTGTTGCAATTGATGTCCTCCATGGCCCTTTAATAGCGGACATTCAGAAAAGGAGAAATAAAATTAAGTACGTAAACTTAATCGCAGAGAATCTAAAACAACACCGCAATCCGACAATTTTAATCTGCGGATTTTACTATGCAGAACTTAAGATACAAAGTGACAGCACTTTGTCCGACAATGTTGTTTTAACCTATCATTTATCTGAAGAAGAAATTCAGGAATACCAGAGTGATGAATTTGAAATATACTTTTTACCTGAACAGGACGATGTAAACGATTTATACTTCAATAAAAAATTTACAAACTCTTATGCTTCTATATTCCCTGAGTCGTTGGATTGATCTTGCTGATCTGTTATCAGTTCATTTCCCGTTTTTACATTCTCTTCGTTTGGCGGGAAAAATCTTTTCTGAAAAATGAGTCCGGTTATAATTCCACAAGATATGGAGGCATCGGCTATATTAAACACCGGCTGAAAAAACACAAAGGATTGACCTCCCCAAAATGGAAGCCACTCAGGCAAAATTGTTTGAATGATTGGAAAATAAAACATGTCAACAACCTTTCCGTGCAGTAAAGAACTGTAGCCATTTCCAGGATCGAATGCGGCTATCTGAAACTCAGAAGAAGTAAACAAATAACCATATAGCATACTGTCAATTATATTTCCTAATGCCCCAGCTAATACTAATGAAGTACAGGTTATCAAAAGAGTAGGCTTCTTATCCTTAATAAATCGAACTAAATAATATCCCAATACGACAACTGCGACTAATCGAAACAAACTCAACAACAACTTTCCGGTTTCTCCTCCCCATTGAAGACCAAAAGCCATTCCATTGTTTTCAGTAAAGTGAATGATAAACCAATTGGCAATAACATATTCTTGCCCCAAATACATGTTGGTTTTAATATAGACTTTCAGAATCTGATCAATGATCAGCACTAACAGCACAATAAGTACAGCTCTTTTCACTTAGGTGGAAAAAGAATTAATCGTGATACTGCTGCAATTTAGCTTCAATACTTTGTGTAGTATGCGGTACAGCTCTAAGTCTTTCTTTTTGAATCAACTTACCGGTTACACGGCAAATGCCATACGTTTTATTTTCAATCCGAATAAGTGCATTTTCCAATTGTTCAATAAATTTCTTTTGACGCGCGGCTTGTACTCCTGCTTCTTCTTTCGCTAATGTATCCGAACCATCTTCCAAAACTTTAAAGGTACTGGCTGTATCATCCGTGCCATGATTATTGGCATTGTTTAATATCCCTTGTAAAATTCCAAGTTCTTTGCGTGCATCGGATAGTTTACGATTTATTATTTCTTTGAACTCCATAAGTTCAGAATCAGAATATCGCGCTCTTTTATCTTCTATTTTTGTTTTTACAGAAACCTTTACGGTACTTTTCTTCTGAGTCATTTGCTGATTTGTCTTTCTTGTATTGGTGCTTTTTGTTTTGCTTTTAGGTGCAACTTTCTTTACCGCTTTTTTAACTGTTTTCTTTACAACAATTTTTTTAGCAGGTTTTGTTTTTTTCTTTGCTGTAACTTTTTTGGGGCTAGCTTTTTTCTTAACAGGCCTTACCGCTTTTTTTACTGCCGGCTTTTTCTTCACTGCCTTAGTCTTTTTTGTTGTAATAGCTTTCTTCTTAGGAGCCGATTTTTTAATGGCTTTCTTGGGTGATTTTTTGGCACTTGCCTTTTTAGTTTTCTTTGCCATAATTAATATTTGTTAACACTGGTTAATGTCGTTAGTTCTTCTTCCAAAACAATTTCTATTGCATCTTGAGGCTCTAGTTGATCAACCAGTTCTAGTGATGAAGCTAAAATTTCGTTGCAAATATAATCGAAATTAGATGTAACCGATCTTCTAAGCAAATCATTATTGGTTAATTTAACAGAAATCCTATCCGTAACCTCAAATCCTTTCTCTTTTCGTATGTTTTGTATCCGGTTTACCAATTCGCGCGCAATACCTTCTTGCCTTAATTCATCCGATAGCTCTGTGTCGAGTGCGACTGTTAATTTACCCTGAGTGGCTACTTGCCACCCCGGAATATCCTCTGAAAGAATTTCGGCATCGCCATTTAGTAATTCAAATGAAAAATCATTTTCATTGATCTTTAAGGTACCCTTTTGTTCATACTCATTGATCTGATTTTGAGTTAAAGTTGTTGCCAAGTTTGTCAATTGCTTCATATTTGATCCGACTCTTGGTCCTAATACTTTAAAGTTCAGTTTTAATTTCTTAACAACTAAACCATCGGTATTGGTAACAAATAAAATTTCCTTCACATTAACCTCGCTCAATATGAGGTCTTGTACTTTTTTAATCTCATCCGAAAGTTGTTCGTTTAAAACCGGAATCAAAATTTTTCTCAATGGCTGTCTTACTCGTAGGTTGGCTTTCTTTCTAAGTGAAAGTACCATTGAAGAAATTGTTTGTGCCAGCTCCATTCTTTCTTCTAACTCACGATCCACTTTTGAATCATCATACATCGGGAAGTCCGACAAATGAACCGATTCAAATTTTTGAGTGGATTGATGATGTGTTAAATCTCTATACAATTGATCTGAGAAAAAGGGTGCAATGGGTGACATCATTTTTGACACCTCTGTCAAACAAGTATAGAGTGTATGATAAGCAGCTTTTTTATCATCCGAATATTCTCCTTTCCAAAATCTTCTTCTTGATAGACGAACATACCAGTTACTCAAATGGTCGCAAACAAAATCCTGAAGTAGTCTTGCTGCACGGGTAGGTTCATAATCAGCATACGCGCTATCGACTTCTTTTATCAATGAATTCAACAAGGAAATAATCCAACGATCTAATTCTGATTGATCCTCATCCGATTGTGATGGTTCATCTACTGAATAAGAATCAAGATTGGCGTAAAGCGCAAAAAACGAGTATGTATTATAGAGTGTTCCGAAAAACTTTCGCTGTACTTCAGTAATACCCTCTTCATTGAATCTAAGATTATCCCAAGGCTGTGCATTACTGATCATATACCATCGGGTAGCATCGGGTCCATAGGTTTTGAGAATATAAAATGGATCAACCGCATTGCCCAAACGCTTGCTCATCTTATTCCCGTTTTTATCAAGTACCAGACCGTTTGATACAACATTTTTGAAGGCAACCGAATCGAATAGCATAACCGCTATGGCGTGCAGGGTAAAAAACCATCCTCTGGTTTGGTCTACCCCCTCTGCAATAAAGTCGGCTGGAAAACTATTTTTAAATTGTTCGACATTTTCAAAAGGATAATGCCATTGTGCATAGGGCATAGCTCCTGAATCAAACCAAACATCAATCAAATCTGATTCACGATACAGTGGTTTGCCACTATCTGAAATTAATATAATTTCATCGATGAAGGGTTTATGTAAATCTGAAAGTTTGTCCTCCTTTTCAATAGGATTCTTTTTCATGACACCAGCCGCTATCGATTTTTCAATTTGTGCGTTTAATTCAATCACCGATCCAATGCAGATCATTTCACTCCGATCTTCTGAAACCCATATTGGCAATGGGATTCCCCAAAACCTACTACGGGATAGATTCCAATCAACCAGATTTTCCAACCAATTTCCAAACCTTCCTGTTCCGGTACTTTTGGGTTTCCAGTTAATAGTGTTATTGAGTTCGATCATTCTTTGTCTGAGCGAGGTTGTTCGAACAAACCAAGAATCGAGCGGATAGTATAATATAGGCTTGTCGGTACGCCAACAATGAGGATAGGAGTGTTCATATCGCTCAACTTTGAATGCTTTGTTTTCTTGTTTCAATTTTATAGCAATACGTTCGTCAACAGTCAAATATTTATCGCGCCCTTGAGCCAATCGTGCTTCTTCTTTTTCTGTATCCGTAAGGTATTCTTCCTTAACCGGCTCATTGGCAAAATCGGTAACTTCTTTCACAAAGCGTCCCTGCTTGTTTACCAATGGTACATCGTTACCATCGGCATCTTTAACCATGATACTTTGTATCCCATTCTCATTACAGACTCTAAAGTCATCCGCACCAAATACACTTGCCGTATGCACAATGCCGGTACCATCTTCAGTGGTTACAAAATCGCCTGCGATAACTTCAAATGCTTTTCCATTCGGTTGAACATACGGAAGCAGTTGCTCATATTGAATTCCCTTTAAATCATTGCCTTTTAAAGTACTAATCGTTTTGTATGGAATCTTTTTTTGACCTTCAACATATTCATTCATGGGTAGCTGACTTTGTTCTTCAGAGAAGAATCTTGAAATCAGATCGCTTGCTAATACAATGCATTGCTTTTTGAATGTGTAAGGATTGTATGTTTCAATTAAACTATAACTAATGTGTTCTCCAATGGCTAATGCACAATTAGCCGGCAATGTCCATGGAGTAGTAGTCCAAGCCAAGAAATATACGTCTGACGATAAACTAGAAAATAGTTTTTCGGAACGCGCATTATGGACTACTTTAAATTGTGCAACGACAGAAGTGTCTTTAACATCACGATAGGTGCCGGGCATATTCAATTCATGAGAGCTAAGGCCTGTGCCGGCTGCGGGAGAATATGGCTGTATGGTATAACCCTTATAAAGTAAATCTTTATCATAAAGTTGCTTAAGCAGATGCCATACACTCTCAATATAATGATTGTCGAATGTTATGTATGGATTTTCAAGATCGACCCAATAGCCCATCTTTACTGTAAGATCGTCCCAAACATTCTTATACTTCATTACTTCTTTTCGACAGGCTACATTGTACTCTTCGATGCTAATCTTGGTGCCTATATCGTCTTTTGTAATACCTAAAGTTTTTTCAACCGCCAACTCTATTGGAAGTCCATGTGTATCCCATCCTCCTTTTCGTTCAACGGTATAACCCTTTAGTGTTTTATATCGGCAAAAAATATCCTTAATGGCTCTTCCCATAACATGGTGAATTCCGGGAAGACCATTGGCCGATGGAGGTCCTTCGTAAAATGTAAAATTTTTTTTATCCGAACGACTACTAATCGATTTTTGAAAAATAGCTGAATCTTGCCAAAACGTTAATTGTTCATCAGCTGCCTTGACCAAATCAAGCTGTCGATATTCTTTGTACTTTGCCGTTTTCATAAGAGTTGCGAAGGTAATAAAAATACCCATCTGAGAATGACTCGAAACGACCGAAATTCAGATATAGCGATAGATTTAAGGCAATGTGATCTATCAATGACCGATCAGCTACATAGGATCGGAGCACAGACTTTTTTGGATGCTTATGAAGCTTTTTTCAATAAAGAAGACCTAAACTCCTATATCATTTCTTCCTTTTCGAAGCAACTTTTATTAGAGGAACTAGCTCATCAAAAAATCAGATATTTCCTATTATATATAAACGGTAAAGCCGGTGGGTATTTAAAATTGCGTTGGGACAGAACTTGTACATGCTCCATTTCCTTGCCGAGTTTAGAGTTAGAGCGAATTTATGTTTTGAAAGAATTCTATAGAATGAAAACCGGAAGATATATGTTGGAACGAACAATTGCTTTTGCACTCAACAATCAATTTCGCAGCATACATTTAGGGGTTTGGCAAGAAAATAAACGAGCTATCGAATTTTATACTGCAAATGGATTTAACATCTGTGGAATAAAAAAATTCCAGTTGGGAAGCTATGAGAATGATGACTTTATAATGAGTCGTGCTCTTTAGTTTTTCCTTTTGTAGATCGGAACCGTGCTACAGGGTTCTCCATACATGAGGCTGGAAACAAAAGGAATAAGTTTCTGACCAAATGCTACATATGCTGATTCGCTATAATATTCTGATGAACATCCTTTAATGATAACCTTAGCATCTCGATAGAGTTCGGAATTGAATTCATTAATTTTCACTAATAGATAATCTTGAATCGCTTGTTGTTTATTTCCAAAATGCACTGAAGCAGCTATGCCATTGAGTGATTGCGACAATAAAAGAAAAGTCCACTTAGGAAGCAAAGCATCAGAGCTGCAAAATATTGCTACATGTTTATTTGTATATGGCTCCCAGTTGTTTTGCTTTAATTTTTCTCTAAAATCTTTTTCCTTCAAAAGGATTTCTTCAAACAACCAACCCCGAATATCCAATTCAACAAAGTCCGGAATTGGAAACAATTCTTCAAGGTCTAATACAATTAATCCACTTGACTGAACTCGATTTATTATTTCTTGATTACCGTCCATGATTACCACATTCCAAGTTCTAATTTGGCTTCTTCGCTCATCATATCTTTTTCCCATGGAGGATCAAAAGTTACTTCAACTTTGGCTGAATTCACCTCAGGAAGTCCTTTAATCTTTTCTTCGATTTCAACCGGCAACGATTCTGCAACCGGACACGCGGGAGAAGTCAATGTCATTTGAACGATAACATCATTTCCTAATGAAACGTCAATATTATAGATCAATCCAAGCTCTAAAATATTAACCGGAATTTCAGGATCATAGCAGGATCGCAATACATCTACAACTCTTTTATTTAAGGGAATTATATTTTGGATTGAATCAATCATTTTTTGCAGATAAAGCCAGTGCGTAATATTTTACTTGTTTAATTATGGCAACCAGTCCATTTGCTCGGGTTGGTGCTATATGTTTTTGTAGTCCAATTTCTTCGATAAAATGAATGGGAGCATTAAGTATTTCATCAGGTGTTCTGTTCTGTAGCAACTTCATTAACAAAGCTATTTCACCTTTTACAAAAACAGAATCACTATCACAGTGAAAAAACAAACGTTCACCTTTTCGTTCCGGAAAGATCCATACGCTCGATTGGCAGCCTTTCACTTTATTCTGATCCACTTTGTATTCAGGCGGCATTGGATCTAATTTTTGCCCTAGTTCTATGATGTAATGATATCTATCGGGCCATTGATCGAACAATTCAAAATCTTCTACTATTTCTCTATCTATTTCTGCTACACTTTTCATCTCAATAGTTTTATTCCTTGTTTTGTGGCTGAGATAAATTGATCGATTTCTTCTTTAGTATTATAAAACAATATTGAAGCACGTAGTGTACCGGGAATATTAAACCGATCCATAACAGGTTCGGTACAATGATGGCCTGTTCGAACTGCAATACCAAATGTGTCTAGATACATTCCTAAATCCAAATGATTGACTCCTTCTACTATAAATGATGCAACCCCCGACACTTTAGAAGCGGTTCCAATCAATCGCACTCCATCTATACTTGATAACTGATTGCGCATATAATTCAACAAATAATCTTCATATTGTTCAACAGCCGATCGGTTTATCGAATTCCAATAATCAATGGCAGCACCTAGGCTAATGACTCCTTCAATATTAGGAGTGCCTGCTTCGAATTTAAATGGTAAATCATTATAAGTAGTTTCGGTGAAGCTCACATTTTTGATCATCTCACCGCCACCTTCAATTGGTTTCATTTCACTTAACCACTTTTTCTTACCATACAATACGCCTATTCCTGTTCCCGCCATCATCTTATGTCCTGAAAAGGCAAAGAAATCTACATCGAGTTGTTGCACATCAATTCTTTGATGACATACTGCTTGTGCTCCATCCAACAGTACTGGAATATTATTCTGATGTGCTAAGTCAATAATCTTTTCTGCCGCATTCACTGTTCCAAGTGAATTACTCACATAGCAAATAGAAATGAGTTTTGTCTTTTCATGGATTGACTCTTTGAATTTTTCCATATTCAACTCGCCACTATCCAAAATAGGTATTACTTTTAGTCGAGTATTAAATTGTTCACAAATCATTTGCCAAGGAACAATATTGCTATGATGTTCCATTTCGCTGATCAGTATTTCATCGCCCTCTTTTAAAAAAGTTTGAGCGAATGATTTAGCTATTAAATTAATGGAAGCGGTAGTGCCGGAAGTGTAGATAATCTCTTGTTCGCTTTGGGCATTGATGAAGTTTTTAACTTTCACCCTCACATCTTCAAAAGCAGCACTAGCTTCCTGACTAAGGAAATGAACCCCTCGATGGACATTTGCATTGTAGGTTTTGTAATACTGACTGATTGCATCAATTACCTGCTTAGGTTTCTGAGAGGTGGCAGCATTGTCCAGATAGATCAGCGGTCTCTGGTTAACTTCTTGTGTTAGAATCGGAAAATCATTTCGCAAAACCGCAGGATCAAAACCGAGCTGATCTGATGGTATGAATAATTCCTTTTCCATTTTTTAATCCGGAAAATTTTCTTCCGCTTTTCTAGTTAAGTAGGTCTTGATCGGATCTTGAATTACTTTGTTGATCAATTCAGCAGAATAGGCATGCATCAACATTTCACGTGCTTCGTTAAAACCAATACCTCTGCTTTGCAAATAAAACAATGCCTCTTCATCCAATTGTCCGGTAGTAGCCCCATGAGAACATTTTACATCATCGGCAAATATTTCCAGTTGAGGTTTCGCATACATATGCGCCTCATCTGAAAGCAATAAATTTTTATTCTCTTGAAATGCATTTGTTTTTTGAGCTGCTTGCCGAACAAATACTTTTCCATTAAAAATTCCTGTTCCATTATGTCCTGCAATGCCTTTATAAAGCTCATAACTAACCGAATGAGGAGCTATGTGATCTACAAGGGTATGATTGTCGATTAATCTGTTTTTACCCGCAAGATAAAGTCCATTTAAATGTGCTTCAATATCACGCCCTAATAGTCGAATGATAAGATTGTTTCGACAATAAGTTCCGCTTAACGCAAAAGTATGTATTGAGAAATGAGCTCCGTCTTTTAACTCTGCAAAAGTTTGATCCATTGCAAAGGAATTTTCCTTTCCTTCTTGAATCTTCAACCAATCAATTTTTGAGTTTTTATCTCCAAATATTTCAGTAACTAAGACTGAACTGTGTTTAGAATCGCCTGAAGTGGTATAGTGATGAATCACTCGAGCGGAGCTGTTTACTCCGGCAATGAACAAAATGCGTGGCGCTGTAGAAATTTTTTCGATGCTCTCATAATGCTCCGAAATAAAAATATCATTTTCTAATGTAACCCCATCTGGAATATACACTACAAGTATATCGGAGAACATTGCCGTATTTAAATGGGTATAAACATCTGAATTGGCTTGTGCTGTGCAATTAAGATATCGCTTAATGTCAATCTGAGCCGGCACTCCGTGTATCGAACCAATGTAGACTCCGTTTGATTCCGTTTCAATTCTGCTGGCTTGATGATCTAATCTGCCGTTAAAGAATTGAAGAAGATGTATTTTACTGTCAAAAGTTTGAAGCAGTTCATTATCAATTGCAGCTTGTTTTTTATCATTTGAAGAACCAAAACTTCCTAAAGAACTATTAAACAATTCAGGCTTGGTGTATTTGTATTCTTCATCTTTTGAATGAGCAAACCCATCATTAATATGTACAGATGCCAATTTCTTAAGTTCCAATATAAAAGGATTGCCGGAAAAATACATTGCGGTTTGATCTGCTTCTTCTATCACGTTGCCTGTATATGAAATTTGAGTTGTTAAGGTCATATTACTTTATAAAAATTAAACAGAGGTGCTTTCAGTCTTCAACCAATCGTACCCTTTTTCTTCCAATTCCAAAGCCAATTCTTTGGTACCTGTTTTTACAATTCTTCCTTTGTTTAGCACATGAACAACATCCGGAACGATATAATCTAGCAATCGTTGATAGTGAGTAATTACTATGAATGCTTTGTTCTCTGCTTTAAGTTTATTTACTCCATTGGCTACAATGCGAAGTGCATCAATATCCAGACCTGAATCGGTTTCGTCAAGAATAGCAAGTATCGGATTTAGCATGGCCATTTGAAAGATTTCATTTCTCTTTTTTTCTCCTCCTGAAAATCCTTCATTGACAGCCCTTGTGGTTAAGCTCTTATCCAACTCTACCAATTGCATTTTCTCTTTCATCAATTTTAAAAAATCTTTTGAATCCAATTCAGGCATTTGATGATGTTTTCTAATTTCATTCACTGCTGACTTTAGAAAGTTGGCATTGCTTACACCCGGAATTTCAACCGGATATTGAAAGGCAAGAAACAACCCTTCTCTTGCTCTTTCTTCGGGCGACATTTCTAACAAATCTTTTCCGTTAAATAAAACTTCTCCACTCTCAACTTCGTAATCTTCTCTTCCGGCCAAGACAGAAGCCAATGTACTTTTACCTGATCCGTTAGGCCCCATTATGGCGTGTATCTCACCAGCTTTTACTTCCAGATTCAATCCATTCAATATTTTTTTTCCTTCGATGGATGCACTTAAATTCTTAATTGTTATCATTTTTTTATTTTCTCTTTAATTATCCTACACTTCCCTCTAAAGTTATTGCTAAAAGCTTTTGCGCTTCAACAGCAAACTCCATAGGTAATTGATTAAACACTTCTTTGCAATATCCATTTACAATCATACTTACCGCATCTTCTGTTGACAATCCTCTTTGATTGCAATAAAAAATCTGGTCCTCTCCAATTTTGCTAGTAGTCGCTTCATGCTCCACTTTTGCACTTTGGTTGTTAACTTCTAAATATGGAAACGTATGTGCTCCACATTGATCTCCAAGCAACAAACTGTCACACTGAGAAAAATTTCTTGCATTGGTAGCTTTGCTTCCGATGCGCACCAGACCTCTGTAACTGTTTTGAGAAAAACCAGCACTGATTCCTTTCGAAACAATGGTGCTTTTAGTATTTCTACCAATATGAACCATCTTAGTGCCTGTATCGGCTTGTTGATGATTTTTGGTAACCGCTACCGAATAAAATTCTCCGATTGAATGATCCCCTTTAAGGATTACGCTTGGATATTTCCAGGTAACAGCGGAACCTGTTTCTACTTGAGTCCAGGAAATTTTCGAATTAGATCCTTCACAAACTCCTCGCTTAGTTACAAAATTGTACACGCCACCTTTTCCATTTTTATCTCCTGGATACCAGTTTTGAACGGTACTGTATTTCACATTCGCATCTTTCATAGAAATAATTTCTACTACAGCGGCATGCAATTGATTTTCATCTCTCATTGGAGCGGTACATCCTTCTAGGTAAGAAACTTGACTGCCTTCATCGGCCACAATTAAAGTTCTTTCGAATTGACCGGTTCCTGCGGTATTGATTCTAAAATAGGTGGACAACTCCATCGGACAGCGTACCCCTTTTGGGATATAGCAAAAAGAACCGTCACTAAAAACAGCCGCATTTAATGCCGCATAAAAATTATCGGTATAAGGCACTACAGAACCTAAATATTTTTTAATCAACTCGGGATGTTCGTGCACCGCTTCTGAAAAGGAACAGAATATGATGCCGAGTTCTTTAAGGCTCTCACGAAAAGTAGTCTTTACAGAAACACTGTCGATTACCGCATCAACGGCAACTCCTGCCAATCGCTTTTGCTCATCTAATGAAATGCCTAGTTTGTCAAATGTGGCTTTCAATTCCGGATCAAGTTCGTCTAAACTATTGAGTGTTGGTTTTTGTTTAGGTGCTGCATAATAAATGATTTTATCGAAGTCAACTTTTTTGTAGTTCACGTTTGGCCATTCAGGCTCTGTGAGCGTTAACCAATGGCGATAAGCCTTTAAACGGTATTCCAAAAGAAACTGAGGTTCGTTTTTCTTTTCAGAAATAAAACGGATTATATCTTCATTCAAGCCAGGAGGAGCTGTTTCGGTTTCAATATCGCTCGTAAAACCATATTTATATTCCTCGCTGGTTACTTTATCAATTATTTGCTGGTCTTCAGACATTCAAATTTTTATTTAGACTAATTGTAAATTACGTATTAAAAAAAATCAAACAGAGAAACTCTCACCGCAACCACAAGTACGGGATGCATTAGGATTATTAAAGTTGAAACCTTTTCCGTTTAATCCATCGGTAAAATCAAGTTCGGTTCCTACTAAGTATAAAAAACTTTTTCGATCTACCACAATTCGAACTCCTTTATCCTCGAAAACTTTATCTTCTTCTTTTATTTGGTTATCGAACTCAAGTTTATATGAAAGTCCTGAACAACCACCCCCCTCAACTCCAACACGTACAAAATAAGTAGTGTCCCTATTTTCGGCTGTCATTAATTCCGATATCCTGTTTAATGCTCTATTGCTAACGGTAATCATTGATTTTTAGCGTTATTAATGGTTAATAATGCCTTGCAAAGATACGTCTAAAACCTGTGCAAGGCAAAAGAATGTGTCGTTAAAACACAAAATATCACAAAAGGTTATCATATGCTTCGTTAAGCATTAAAAATATACTGAGCCCGTCTTTGAAGATAAGGAGATTTTAAAAAAAATAACCCCAGAATGTCTAGGGTTAATCATATATAGAATTTTATGTTAATCGACTTTAGAAGCTTTGTCTTTCAATCGATTCAGGTCATCGTAATCGTTTTTTATTTTCTCTTTCAATGTACCTTGCTCTTTGATTAAGTTTTGAATTTCTTTTTCATTGTCCTCAATCTTTTTCTTCATCGATTTTATTTCGCTTTCCAACTTGGCTTGTTCTTTTTCCTTTTTCTTCAATAAGTCTTTACTGTCTTTCCAGCGATCTTCAGCTGCTTCAACTTGGTTAAGCGATACTTTTTTTCTCACATTTAAAGACAGGTCATACATCATTTGATTGATATTAACAGCCTTGTCGGGATTGATTTGTGCCGAATAATAATTACTCTCAGCATCGCTAAAAGCCATGATTAATTCTATTCCATCTACTCGCTCAACTATATCATACTCAACAAAAACAGGATTTGGAGAAACCGAGTTTAACTCAAGATATTTTCCCTTGCTATCTCTTTTAGGTAGTTTTACTTTGTTTCTGTTGTCTTTCATCCAGCTTGAAACTGCCTTCTCAGTCATCTTTTTATTCGCTTCGGGAATAAAGGAAGAGAATGCATCAACATACGACCCATTAGCATTCATTTTTGTGTCTTTTATTTGAATGCTTTGAGCATGAATAGAAAAAGTTCCAATTATTAAGAAAAAGAGCAGAGCTAAATTTTTAAAAGTTTTCATTACTATTTATTTAAGGTTTTTTCAATTGGTATGACACCATTAATCAATATCGGTCACACCTCCAGATATAATAAACTTCATTGTTTCCGTTCCAGAGGCTTCAATGGGTTCAACTTTACTGGAATCTAAAATTAACAATTCCCCAGCAAAACTGTAAGAAAAAGGTAGGTAAACTGCTACTTTCCCGGTTTTTATACCAATCATATTTAAATCGTTTTGGGTTATAAATCCCAAACGTTGTACCTCCGGAGTTTCGCTTACTGTAACCAAAACCGGTTTTGTAAATCTTTTTTTATCGCCAACAAAAGCTTCAATCAAATCTTTAACTGAAGTATAAATTATTTTTAATAAAGGCGTTTTCTCCATGATTCGTTCCACAAAAAGAAACATGGGATTGGCTACGAATCGAGTAGCTATAAATCCTAAAAAAGTAACAATGATGAGAATTAATAAAATTCCCAATCCGGGCAAATCATAAACAGTTTCACTACCCGGCACATGTATCGGAATGTTAAAGGGTATGAGGCCATCTATCCAAAAGATGGCTTTTATGATCACATAAATGGTAACCGCAATAGGTACGGTGAGTATAAGCCCTTGTATAAAATAGTTTAATAATTTTCGAATGGTCGAAGGTTTTCCTTTTGTGCCTGCGTTACTCATGAAGTAAAATTTTTATTGTACAAAGATGCTAAAGACCTTTTGCTTATCCTTTAAGTTGTTCATATTCTTTCATTCGTTTTTTAGGTAAAGAGTCCAAAATGAGTTGATAGGAATCCGAAATCCACTCTTTCAGTTGATCTCCACCTACTGTTCCATCGACAACAATCGTGTTCCAGTGCTTTTTATTCATATGGTAACCCGGTAACACACAACCGTATTGTGTTCTCAATTCTATCGCCTTATCAGGGTCGCATTTTACATTAAAGCGCAAGGGCTTTGAAGTTATATCACTAAACAAAAAACTCTTATCCATTACTTTAAAAACCAGCGTTGTTTCATCAAAAGGAAAATGTTCACTGACGGCTTTAAACGATAAACAATATGCTCTGAGTGATTCAATATTCATGATCGAGAAATATTTCTAGTGCGATACGGTCAGACCATAATTTTCCTTTTTTGCTTAGGGTAACTTTTGCATCGGATGAAATATGATAATGCTCGTGATCGATGGTTTTTAATATAGTAAGAATTCTGTCTTTTTCTTTTGCGCCATAAGTATCTTCAACATAGTTTAAGTCAATCCCCCAATTGGCGCGCAAACTAGTTAGCAAATAATCATTCACTTTATCCGCATGATCGAGTTCTTCTATTTCATACCATTGTTGCTTATTATTCAGTTGCTGCACATATCTTGCATTGGAGCTGAAATTATGGAAACGATGAACGGTATTATAAGAATGTGCCGAAGGACCTATACCCAAATAAGGTTTATTCAACCAATAAGCACTATTGTGTTGAGATTGAAATCCTGCTTTCGCTAAGTTGGATATTTCGTAATGTTCAAACGAATTTTCATCTGCCCATTCCATCAATTGCTCAAATTGTTTCCCTGCAACCTCATCATCGGGTTCTTGCATCAGTTTTTGTTTTACACGCTTGCCAAATACTGTATTACTTTCTATAGTTAAATTATAACATGACAAATGTTGTATGGGTAAGTCTCTTACTTGTGCCAACTGTTTAAGCCAATGATCGTTTGACTGTTCGGGTAAGCCATACATTAAATCTATGCTCACATTATTAATGCCGGCATGCACTATATTATCAATCGATTCAAACGCTTTCTGTGCATTGTGCGAACGATTCAAAACGGATAGAAAATGATCATCAAAACTTTGAATTCCAATGCTGGCTCTGTTGAACCCTAATGCAAATAAATCATTGCAATAATCTGAACTTAAATCATCTGGATTGCACTCTATGGTTATTTCGGGATTATTGCTAACCGGAAAAATTGTGTAAACCGTTTCAATAAGATCTGAAAGTTCCTTTTTACTTGAAAGGCTTGGAGTTCCTCCTCCAAAATAGATGGTTTCAATAGGGGTTGATTTATCTAAAACAGAAAAGAAATTTCTTTGAATTCTCAATTCTTCAATCATAGATTGCATCAACTCGCCCTTATTTTTTTGATTAACCGAAAAATGAAAATCACAATAGTGACATGCTTTTCGGCAATAGGGTATATGGAAGTAAATACCTGCCATTGATTTTTAAGTACTTTCTGATACTTTATTTTTGTTGGCCAACTGGCCACAGGCAGCATCAATATCTCTACCTCTGCTTCTTCTAATATTGGTAATCAACCCTTTTCTTTCCAAAATACTTTTGAAAGCATCTGTTTTTTTCTCATCGGCTCTGCTAAAACCATCCGCACCTACAGGATTGTATTCGATTAGATTTATTTTACATGGAAAAGCTTTTGCAAAGGCTGCCAGCTCTTCAGCATCGCTAATAGATTCATTAAAATTTTTAAATACGATGTATTCTAAGGTGATTTGATTTTCAGTTTTTTCATAAAAATATTTTATCGCCTCTTTGAGCACCTCGAGATTATTGCTGTCGTTTATCGGCATAATCTGACTTCGCTTGAGATCATTAGCCGCATGAAGCGATAAAGCTAAATTGAATTTCACTTGATCATCGGCCAACTTTTTTATCATTTTTGAAATGCCTGCTGTGCTCAATGTAATTCTCTTGCTAGCCATATTTAGTCCATCTTTTCCGGTAATATGCTCAATGCCTTGTAAAACATTCGCATAATTCAATAGCGGTTCACCCATTCCCATAAAAACAATATTACTTAAAGGAATATCATATTGCTCCTTTGCCAATTTGGATAGAACTACGACTTGATCATAAATCTCACCAGGATCTAAATTTCTTTTGCGCTCTAACTTTCCAGTGGCGCAAAACTTGCAAGACAAACTACATCCTACTTGAGATGAAACACAAGCCGTCATTCTTTTTTCAGTTGGAATCAGCACTCCTTCGATTATGTGATCATCAACCAATTGAAATGCAACTTTTATGGTTCTATCGCGACTCACTTGTGTTTCCGCTATTTTTATATTTCCAATAAAATAATTTGAATTCAAATGGTCGCGTAAGGGAGCAGAAAGATTGGTCATCGAATCGAAATCAATGGCCGATTTTTTCCAAAGCCACTCGTGAATTTGTTTGGCTCTGAATTTTTTTTCACCCATCTTAAGCAATGCATCACTCAAAGATTCCACTGAAAGATTCCGTATGTTTGTTTTAGCGGTCATTCTACTTTTGCGAAGATACGCTAATGTGATCTCTAATCATGGATTATACAACAATAAGTGCTGATAAAATTTTCGATGGCAATGCCTTTTTGCAAGATGGGTCTGCTCTTCGGGTGAACGAGAAAGGATTCATTCTGGAAATTCTTTCTTCACAAGCAGCCTCCACCATAGAGAATATTAAAAAATATGAAGGTATTTTATTGCCTGGATTAGTAAATGCTCATTGTCACCTGGAGTTGAGTTGGATGCATAATTTAATTGCATCCGAAAAAGGTTTGTGTCAATTTATACAAGAAGTTCAAAGGGTACGAAAAAATGAAATAAGAGAGCAAACAATTGCTTCGGCACAAAGAGCTGATAAAGAATTATATGCTTCGGGTGTTTCTTTGGTGGGCGATATCTGCAATTCCGATATAACCTTTCAAATTAAAGCCAATAGTCCCATCTTTTACCATTCATTTATAGAGTTGTTTGGAATCTTAAAAGATGAAGCAGATGAAATTGTAGAGAAGGGGCATTTATTGAATGTTTCTTTAAAAAATTGTATGGGAAAAAAAGCTTATGGGAGTTCGCTGAGCCCTCATGCACCCTACTCCGTTTCTAAAAAGTTGTTCGGTGGTATATTAAACTACAATTACAAAATAGGTGCTGCTCAAAGCATTCATGTGCATGAAAGTCAAGATGAATTGGATTTCTTTCTTGAGAAAGAATCGTGCATTGAAAATTTTCTAGCCAATATTGATCGCGTACCTGATGACCAATCGTTTAAAGGGATTCGCCCTATGGATTGGGCATTGGCGCATATGTCCAAATGCAATAAAATAGTATTGGTCCACAATACAGTTTCTACTTCAAAAGATATTGAAAAAGCTTTGGCTTTTTCTAAAATGCTTTGGTGGTGCTTGTGTCCTAAAGCGAATTTATATATCGAGAAACAACTCCCCGCATTGGACGTAATGCTTAATAGCAACCTACCCATTTGCATTGGAACAGATAGTTTGGCTTCTAATCAATCTTTAAATCTTATTGATGAATTGTACACTTTACAAAGTCACTTTCCTCAACTGAGTTTAGAAATGATGCTTCAATGGATCACTAAAAATGGAGCGGAGGCATTGGATCTTTTTCACCAATTTGGCAAAATCGAAGTAGGACGACAACCTGGAATTTGTCTTATCCGTAAGGTTGATTTTCAATCTTTGAAGTTGTCATCCGACTCCGACAGTATTCGTATTATATAATACTACCAAGTGGCAGTCATGGTTGTATTAGATGGCAATGACATGGCTTGTCTGAATGAAATCAGCAAATCGGTTATTTCCGCATCTGTTTGAATCAAATAGTTTTTAAAGATCAGAGCCGTTTTCGGATTTTTCTCCATTGCCCATTTCTCGATCGGATAATAAAATGCTTTTGCCCATCTTATATCACCTACTTCGTAAGTATATGAGTTGTTTTTACAATTCACATAAAAGGTGTACTGTACTTTTTCGGTAAACGCAATATCCGATTCTTGATCTCCGGGATTGATTTGGAAAAATGCCTTGAATGAAATGCTTTGATAATTGCTTTGAACATCAGCTATCTCAACATTCATATTTTGGTAATAGCCATCAATCCATTGCTGGCATCGATCTTTCAATTCTTGCAATGGTACCTGATTTTGTTGTACCTCACCGGTATATAAATACATACCTGTTGAAGGATCTGTTGGTAGAATCGGCATTTCATTTTGTGACATTGCCTGATGCTGTGTGCATAAAATAAAGGATAGTGCCATAGTAAAATGGCAAAATAAATTTTTCATAACGCTGTAGTCGTTTTTTAATTAACCTTTAATCTCAATTTTGAGTTTGGTTCCAGGTTTTAGCGAGCGCGAATCAAAAATCTTGTTCTGCTTTTTGATTTCTTCCACAGTGATACCTTCATACTTCCTCGCTATCGACCACAGCGTATCACCGCGTTGTACCGTGTAAGTAACTATATTATTTCTTAAAGAATTGTTCGATTTACTCTCAATTCTTACATCATCTAGGTTTTCTTCTTTTTTCTGCTCATTCACAGCCTGATTGGGTTCGTCAGTTTGGTCATCCGTTTCAACTACCGGAACATATTTTATAACCTTCTGGTAAATAACCAATCGTTGTCCTGATAATATTTTCGATGAAGACAGTTTGTTCCATCTTTTTATATCACTGGTATAGACATTATATCGATCGGCAATTTTATACAATGATTCACCATTGCGAACCTTGTGATATTTCTTTACTGTACTAACTGTTTTTACCAACTCAACCGGTTCGTCCTCTTCCTCTTCAGAATTTACACTAGCAGTTAAATCTTCCACAACCCCTTCACTGGATGGTTCTTTTTCTAATTGTGTATCCGATTTATTACCTAAAGCAAGCATTCCCATACTTTGATAATAACTACTCATAAGTTTTGCTACAAGAGCATTGCGTGTATATACATCAGAAACCCCAAACACTATACAAATAAGTCGCTTATTCTCTTTGATGGAGGTAGCCGCTAAGCAAAACTTGGCATTTCGGGTATATCCTGTTTTTAAACCATCAATATCGTCTTCATATTGTCGAACCAATCCATTGTGGTTTCGATACACTTGGTTCGATCTACCATTATGAATTTCTGCATATCCAATTTTAGTGATGTTCAGAAGCTCAGGATATTTTACCAATTCAAGAGACAATAATAAAATATCATAAGGAGTGCTACTATTATCGAGTGAAGAACTTGGAGCGGGTAAGCCGGAAGGGTTGGTGAAATGCGTTTGCATCATGTTCAACTCTACCGCTCTTTTATTCATTCGCTCTACAAAAACTTCAACCGATCCATTTAAGTGCTTAGCAATCCAATGCGTTGATTCATTATGCGATGGTACCATTGCCATAGTGATCAAGTCCCTTAAACTATACACTTCCTCAACGCTATATTTCTTTTTATATCTTCCTCTACCACGATAGTATACTCTATTGACAGACACTTGATCATCCCAATGGACTTTAGATGCTCTAATGTCTTCAATAGCCAATAAGGCTACCATCATCTTAGTTAGTGAGGCTATAGGATATGCATAGTTCAGATCCTTCTGCCATACTATGGTTTGAGAATCCATATCAAACATCAAACCTGCTCGGATCGCCTCGTCATTATTGAGTAAAGTTGGATTGTGATGGATAGAAAATAAACATGGATTAGAGTTGTAATTAAAAACAGTGTCTTTATTTCCTGCCACAGAAATATTTGTTCCGAGCACAAGAAATAGCATTAGGCTCTTTAGAATAAATATGTGTGTTTTAAATTTCATTTCAACAGGCTGACAAGTATAGTTAATTGTATTTAACTATTTACCCGGCATAAATCAAGGATTACATGAACTTTACACAAACAGGTGTTCATTTATACGATGGATTAAATTGAATGTTGCTTTAACATTAGATTAAATATACATGATCAAATCACTAAAATCAAGGAACCGATTCAAAGCAGTGTTTCTGCCAATTTTTCAGCAATTACAAGATCTTCAGGTGTGGTGATTTTAATATTCGTGTAGTCCCCTTCAATGAAGTTAATGCAGTGCCCGTTTCGTTCCATCAATGAAGCATCATCGGAAAAGGTGCCTAATATGGGATTGGTATAGATCCTTTTTAGGTCTTCTGTTCTAAATACTTGTGGAGTCTGTACCATTTTAAACTCTTCTCGAATTGCAATACTGGATTGTTGTCCATCTACTTTTCGAATCGAATCTTTAAGATCTATTAAAGGAATGCAATTACCTTTTTTCTCCGCCACTTGAAAAAGTTGTTCAATCAGCGATGGTTTTATAAATGGTCTCGCAGCGTCATGAATGGCTGTTAATGTACTAGCGTTGTCAATCATCTTCATTCCGTTTTGCACCGATTCGAATCGAGAATCTCCTCCTGTACATAATTGAACTGGAAAATGAATATGGTATTTCTTAACTAAGTGATCGTAGTAATCCAAAAAGTCGCTTGGTATTACCAATACTAATGCGCAATTGGATTGTTGAAATTTATGAAGCGACCAATAAATGAGTGGAAATCCTTTAAGCAATAAAAACTGCTTCGGCACAGAAGTATCCATTCTGCTGCCTGAACCTCCGGCAACAATTATGGCATTTCGTTTTGTCAAAATCAGATGATTAGCATGGCATCGCCATATGAGAAAAATTTATATTTTTCCTTAACAGCAACTTTATAAGCTTCCATTATCAAATCGTAGCCTCCAAATGCTGCGGTCATCATCATAAGCGTTGATTCGGGCATATGAAAGTTAGTAACCATTGCATTGGCTATACTAAAATCATAAGGAGGAAATATAAACTTATTAGTCCAACCTTCGGCTGGTTTAAGTTCACCACCGGTAGATACACTCGACTCGATCGCTCTCATGGTAGTGGTGCCAACTGCGCAAATTCTTTGCTTCGTAGTTTTGGCCTTATTCACCACATTACAAGCTTCAGGAGTAATAAAATACTGCTCTGAATCCATTTTGTGTTTGGTCAAATCTTCAACTTCTACCGGACGGAAAGTGCCTAATCCTACGTGCAACGTAACTTCAGAAAAATTAACTCCTTTTAGTTCCAGGCGTTTGAGTAACTCACGGCTAAAGTGAAGCCCTGCAGTTGGTGCTGCAACTGCTCCTTCGTGTTTAGCAAATACGGTTTGATATCTTTCCTTATCAGCTGCCTCCGCCTTTCTTTTTATGTATTTAGGAAGTGGAGTATTCCCTAAGCTTTCTATCGTAGCTTTAAATTCTTCATGAGTGCCATCAAACAAAAATCGTAAGGTTCTTCCTCTCGAAGTGGTATTGTCTATTACTTCAGCAACCAATGCATCATTGTCGCCAAAGTAGAGTTTATTGCCAATTCTAATTTTTCTTGCCGGATCTACAAGTACATCCCACAATTTGCTTTCGCGGTTCAGTTCGCGAAGCAGAAAAACTTCAATCTTTGCACCCGTTTTCTCTTTGTTTCCATAGAGACGTGCAGGGAAAACTTTTGTGTTGTTTAAAATCATAACATCCTTATCACTGAAATACTTGAGGATGTCTTTAAATACTTTGTGCTCAATTTTTCCGGTATCTTTATGAATGACCATTAATCGAGATTCATCTCTGCTTTTTGCAGGATGATTGGCTAATAAATTTTCGTTGAAGGGAAATCGAAATTGAGATAATTTCATATTAAAGCGCTATTCTGTTAATAAAATGGGCTGCAAATATACAACCCAAAATCCCCTTTTCGACATAAGGATCAATAGATTATGAAATTATTTGTTTAAAACCCTTTGTTTGTTAGCATCAAGGGCTAAAAAAAATTTTATTCCCCTCCAATTCTTCTAAAAAACCGGCCTTATTTTGTAGTTGTGCTCTCTTACTTCGTAGTCGGAGTTTAGCGATTTTATAAAATCTTTAATTTCCCATGCATCGCTTATCTGAAAAGAACCAATTTTTTCACGCTTAAGATCATGAAGATAGGCTCCGCTTTCTGCCAATTTGCCTAAATCGTTTATTAAACTTCTTACATAGGTCCCTTTGCTGCATTCGATAGAAAATGTGGCTGTTTCATTCCGGTAATCATCAATTTCAAAACGATGAACCATTACCTTACGCTCTTTTAAGCTAACTTCTTTACCTTTTCGAGCCAATTCAAACGATCTTTGTCCATCAATTTTTAATGCACTATAGGCCGGGGGTTGTTGAGAAATTTCTCCTGATAACAGCAAGGCTTTCTGCTGTAGCAATTTTAAATCTATATGATCCGTTGGAAAAGTCTGATTAGGATAAGTTTCCCGATCGTAGGATGGAGTAGTTTTTCCAAAAACAGCTTGACCTGTATATACTTTAACTCCCTCTTGAAACTCCGATATCATTTTTGTTTTCTTACCGGTACATAAAATCATCAAGCCACTAGCTAATGGATCTAAAGTTCCGGCATGACCAATTTTAGAAAATTTTGTGATTCGTTTTACCGCTTTAACCAAATCAAAGGAAGTCCAGCCATAGGGCTTGTTGAATAATAAAACCTGACCTTCTGCAAAATCCATTCTTTAGACGATCTGAAGATCATAACCGCTGATCAGTAAGATGATTAAAAGCACAGCTATTAATATTCGATAATATCCAAAAACTCTAAAGCCATGTTTGGTTAGAAAGGAAATAAATGTTTTGATGGCGATCATAGCAATGATGAAAGCAACAAGGTTACCTAGTATCAGTAAATTTATATGCTCCATTCTTATGGTCTCGTACGATTTAAGCAATTTGTATGCTGATGCAGCAAACATGGTGGGTACTGCCAGAAAAAAAGAAAACTCAGCTGCTTCTTTTCGATTTAATCTCTGCGTTAATCCTCCAATGATGGTTGCAGCCGATCGCGATACTCCAGGAACCATAGCAATGCATTGAAAAAATCCAATGGTTAATGCTTTTTTATAGGTCATCGGTGTTTCTGGTCCATCACCCGGGAACCAATCATCTACAAAAACAAGTACAATACCTCCCGCTAATAACATGAATGCTACTACCGCAACATTTTCCAATAACAGATCAATATAATCCCCCAACAAGAAACCAAAAAATGCAGCGGGTAAAAAGGCTACAAAAAGTTTTAGATAAAAATCGAAAGATTGTATGAATCGCCTCCAATATAGAACCACTACACTTAATATGGCTCCAAACTGAATGTTTACGATAAATACCTTAGTAAATTCCGGGTCGGACATCTTCATGAACGCCTCGGCAATTATCATGTGGCCTGTGGATGAGACCGGTAAAAACTCAGTGATCCCTTCAACAATGGCTAATATAATGGCTTGTAAAAAAGACATAAGAAATTTAGTCTTTTGCTTTAACGACTATTGCTACTACTTGAGCAGCCAAGCCCAAAAGTACCATCACAGGAGCTATCGTTATTCTTCTGGTTGAAAAAATCTCGGGATTAAACTGATTGGGGTCTTCGCTTCCACCGCCTGCCATCAAAATAAAACCTAATATGATCAGCGCTAATCCGCCTAGCATAATTTGATAGTTGATCTTACCGAATGGAAAATCTCCCATAGGCGCATTCACTACTTTCTCTGGGGCTTTGCCGGATCCTTTATTTTTATCGCTTTTCTTAATCATAATAAATTCGGTGTCTAGTACAAGTCTTGTGATCGCTTACGAAGATATTTATTTACCGCAAGGTATGTGCTAAAAAATGAAATTATAATTCCCAAGGCCATTACTACACCTACAAATTGTGCAATCAATTCATAGTCGTCTAATCGAATCAACTCAGGAATTCTTTTTTGTCCACTATACAAAGTCAATATTAACAGTACATTGGCAATAAGTGCTGCAATAAAACCATGCTTAACTCCTTTCCAGATAAAGGGTTTGCGAATGAACGATCGGGTAGCCCCTACCAACAACATACTTTTAATAAGCAGTCGATTGGCATACATTGATAATCGTATGGTATTGTTGATGAGCGCTAAAGAAATCATAAACAACAAACCGGCAAATGCCAAAATAACCAAGCTTACCGTTTGCAAATTTTTATTGACCTGATCGACCAACATTTCCTGATACGCTATCTCTTTTACAATTGGAAAATTCACGATACGCCTTTTCAATCCATTGATACTTTCAGTGTCTACAAATTCAGATTTGAGACGAACATCAATAGATGACAACAGTGGATTTTCACCCAGTGCACTAACAAAATCTTCTCCCAATTCATCGCTCAGTTTTTTGGCTGCTTCTTCTTTCGAAACATATACAGCAGATTTTACTTGTTGCGAATTGCTGATCACATTGAGCAATTCTTTGATATCATCTTCGTCAACATCCGATTTCAAAAAAACATTCAACTCAATATTTTCTTTAAGATAGCTCGACACTCTATGCCCCTGAAGGATTAAAATACTCAATGCACCCAACATAAATAGCACTAAGGATATGCTGATAACGGTAGAAATACTGCTGGTTCTAGCGGTTCGTCTGGCTATTTTTTGATCGGTTTCGCTCATCGTAATTTAGATTCGTCAAAAGTAACAAATCTGAATGCCCCAGAAAAGCAGCGCTTAATTCTTTTTCAACACTATCCAATCCCTTTAAATTTGGTACCTTCGTGCCACATTAGCAATTAGAGATAGATGCACTACGATCACAATAAAATAGAATCGAAATGGCAGACCCGTTGGGCAACTGAAAATAGATATTCCAGTAAAAGCGATTCTGGCAAACCTAAGTTTTATGCATTGGATATGTTTCCCTATCCTTCAGGAGCCGGACTGCATGTCGGGCATCCATTAGGTTATATTGCTTCAGATATTGTTTCACGCTTCAAAAGACTAAAAGGATATAATGTATTACACCCTATGGGTTATGATGCATTCGGATTACCTGCCGAACAATATGCCATACAAACAGGTCAACATCCCGACAAAACGACAAAGGAAAATATTGCTAAATATCGTCAACAATTAGATCGACTTGGTTTTTCATTCGATTGGTCGAGAGAAGTAAAAACCTGCGATCCTAATTATTATAAATGGACACAGTGGATTTTTATACAACTATTTAAATCCTGGTATAATCCAGCTTCAAAAAAAGCAGAATCCATTCAGACATTGATAGAACATTTCTCCGAATCAGGGAGTAATGTACTGTATACAAAATTGGGTTTCGAATCCGGGCATTTTGAATTTGATTTTAGCTCACAACAATGGAATACGTTTTCAGAAAAGGACCAGCAAGAAATTCTAATGGAATTCCGATTGGCATTTAGAAGCGAATCGTTTGTCAATTGGTGTCCGGCCTTAGGTACTGTGTTGGCCAATGATGAAGTAAAAGACGGCCTTAGCGAACGAGGCGGACATCCGGTAGAGAAGAAAATAATGAAACAATGGAGTCTGCGTATTAGCGCCTATGCTCAAAGATTGTTGGATGGATTAGAAGAAATTGAATGGAGTGAGAGTATCAAAGAAGCTCAACGAAATTGGATTGGGAAAAGCACCGGTGCTTCTGTTTTTTTTGACTTGGAAGGACGCTCATCGGAAAGCATTGAAGTTTTTACCACTCGACCTGATACATTATTTGGCGTTTCATTTTTAACCATTGCGCCAGAGCATCCATTGGCAGCAGCGCTTTTAACTCAAGATCGAAAGTCGGAAGGGGAAAATTATATTAACTCTAGCATTAATCGAAGTGAAAGGGAACGACAAGCGGAAGTAAAAAATATAAGTGGTGTATTTACCGGTTCTTATGCCATTCACCCTTTCAGTCAAAATAAAATTCCCATTTGGATAGGTGATTATGTTCTAGGTTCTTACGGAACCGGAGCGGTCATGGGTGTTCCCGCTCACGACAGTCGCGACTACGCTTTTGCCAAACATTTTCACTTGGACATAAAGCAAGTTATAGTCCCTCCTGCTGAACACAATTTTGATGAATCATCCTACGATGAGAAATCCGGAACCTGTATACATTCATCCTTTCTGGATAATCTTTCGGTTACAGATGCCATAGCCAAAATGTGTGATGAACTTGAGAAAAAAAGTAAAGGGAAAAGAAAGATTAATTTTCGATTACGAGATGCTGTTTTTGGCCGTCAGAGATATTGGGGAGAACCTATTCCTGTATATTACAAGGACGAAATCCCTTATGTATTAGATGAAAGCGAATTGCCGCTTATACTCCCTTCCATCGATAGTTATTTGCCAACCGAAAGTGGAGAGCCCCCATTAGCACGAGCTAATGATTGGAAATACAAAAACGAATACGATTTGGAACAAACTACCATGCCGGGATGGGCAGGTAGCTCTTGGTACTATTTGCGGTATATGGATCCAAATAATGATAAACATTTTGCATCGAAAGAAGAAATCAATTATTGGCAACAAATTGATTTGTACATAGGCGGAGCAGAGCATGCCACAGGTCACTTATTGTATTTTCGATTTTGGACTAAGTTCTTATCTGATATAAACCAACTCCCATTCGAAGAACCCGCATTGCGTTTGGTCAATCAGGGAATGATTCAGGGAACTTCCTCTTTTGTGTATCGGATAAACGGAAGCAATACTTATGTGTCCAAAGGTTTGATTAAGCAGTACGATACCAGCGCTTTTCATGTGGATGTAAACATGGTTGAAAACAATGTGTTGGATCTGGAAAAGTTTAAAGCATGGCGTGACGACCTTTCCGATGCTGAATTTATTTTAGAAGATGGCCAGTATTTTTGTGGTAGTGAAACCGAAAAGATGTCAAAATCAAAATGGAATGTTGTAAGTCCGGACGAGATGTGCGACAAGTATGGTGCCGATTGTTTTAGAATGTATGAAATGTTTTTGGGTCCACTTGAAGATCACAAACCATGGAATACCAATGGAATCGTTGGCGTATATAATTTCTTAAAGAAACTTTATCGATTGTTCTTTGATAAAAATGGTGATTGGATCATCTCCAGTGAATTACCAAGCAAGCAAGAGTTAAAAGTGTTGCACAAAACCATTCGAAAAATTGAAGAAGACATTGAACGTTTATCGCTCAATACCAGCATCAGCACCTTTATGATTTGTGTGAACGAGTTGAGCGATTTAAACTGTAACAAACAACAGATTTTAACTCCATTGCTCATTCTTTTGTCTCCCTTTGCTCCTCACATTTGTGAAGAGTTGTATGAGCGAATGGGAAACACAAATTCTATATTAAATGAACAATGGCCTCTGTTTGAAGAAGTCTATGTAAAAGAAGATGACTATGATTATCCGGTTTCAGTAAATGGGAAAACCCGTTTTAAGTTAACGCTACCTTTGGCTTTGGATAAATCGGCAGTGGAAAAAGAAGTGCTCAGTGCGGCTGAGTTAGAGAAATGGCTCAATGGAACTTCTCCTAAAAAAATCATCGTGGTGCCAGGTCGAATTATTAATATTGTAATCTAAACTATGGAATTATTGAAGCAACATATAGAAGCTCTGATATTTGTATCGGAAAACAGTCTCACTATTGAAGATATAAAGTCTTGCATGCACTCGCTTTACGGATGGGAGTTGAACAAAGAAGAAGTGCGCAATGCACTCAACTCCATTCAGGAGAAGTACAATGATGATGAGTTTTCTTTTGAATTGATGGAAATAGCAGAAGGCTTCAGTTTCATGACGAAGAAAGAATACCACGCTACGGTACAATCGTTAGTCGATTACACAGAGAAAAAGAAACTGAGTACTGCTGCCTTGGAAACTTTGGCAATCATCGCCTACAAACAACCTGTTTCAAAATCAGAGATCGAAGCCATACGAGGAGTGAGTTGCGATTATAGTATTCAAAAATTATTGGAGAAAGATTTAATTATTGTTGAAGGAAAGAGCGATGGACCCGGACGACCCTTATTGTATGCCACTAGTAAAACTTTTATGGATCATTTTGGACTAAAAAACATGGAAGATTTGCCTAAGTTGAAAGACATCACACAACCGAACGAAAACGAAATTGGCACTCCTGAGCCAGAGAATTCATAATCTGTTCAGAATTTATACGTTATTGGTACAAAGCTTGATTTATACTCTAGTATGAAAACAACTATTGTTACACTCTCTTTATTGATCATCAGCAGTTTTGGTCTCCATGCTCAAGGACTTCGAAACGTAAAACACAATTCATTTGCCCCAGGCGAGGTTTTAAAATTCAGAATTCATTATGGATTTATTGATGCCGGTGAAGCCACACTTGAAGTGAATAAGGAAATGAAAAAAATAGGCGGACGCAGTTGCTACAATGTTGTCGGCAAAGGAAAATCGGTTGGAGCTTTTGATTGGTTTTTTAAAGTAAGAGATCATTATGAAAGTTATATTGATGCCCAGTCGATGTTGCCTTGGTTGTTTATTCGTAAAATTGATGAAGGAGGCTACAAGAAAAACCAGAATGTCTCATTCAATCATTACAAAAACTCAGTAAAATGTGAAGAAGGTGAGTTTAATGTACCCGACAATGTACAGGATCTTATTTCTGCCTTCTATTATGCCCGTACCTTAGACATGACTTCTGCCAGTAAAGGAACCATATTTGAAATTGAAGCTTTCTTGGATGATGAAATCATACCGCTACACATCAAATATGTAGGCACTGAAAAGGTAAAAACTAAATTGGGCTATATCAATTGCATCGTACTCAAACCTATGTTGGTTGAAGGAAGAGTGTTTAAAGAAAAAGAAGATATGACCATCTGGGTGAGTAACGATGCCAACAAAATACCCGTTCGGGTACAAACCAATATTTTAGTAGGAAGCATCAAAATGGATTTAGTGAGTTATTCAGGATTGGCCAATCCAATTGCTTTTGCAAAAAAGTAAAACCTGATTTTCATCAGCATTAACTTTTTTTATTTTCCTACATTCGCGCTGTAGATATTACTATGAGCGAATTCAGACCGGAAATCATTGAACGTATAAAACTACTGGAAGAAAAGTATGCCGTTATGGGGCAAGACTTAGTGTCTTATCTCGATGGATTACTTTACTCAGATTATTTAACCTATTGGGACTATATAAATCTTGATGTACTACTCAGCTTACAGCAACCCAAGACCAATATTCCGGATGAAAAAATATTCATAATTTATCACCAAATCACCGAGCTTTATTTTAAATTGATCGTTTCCGAGATGGATCAATTGGCCGAAGATGCCGCCTTATCGATCGAAACATTTTTGAAAAGAGTGGAGCGCATCAATCGCTACTTTATGAATCTTACCAAGAGTTTTGAAGTGATGATGGACGGAATGGATCCCAAACAATTTTTAAAATTCAGGATGGCTTTGTTACCGGCCAGTGGATTCCAATCGGCTCAATACCGCTCTATAGAAATTCGTGCTACTGCGTTTATTAATCTAGTCGATAAAGAGCATCGAAATAAATACGATACCAACAGTTCTATTTCCGATATGTTTGAATTTATTTATTGGAAAGCCGGAGCCACAGAATTAGCAACCGGAAAAAAAACACTTACCCTACGACAGTTTGAAGAAAAATATACCGGTGAACTGATTAAGTTGGCGAATCAATGGAAGCATTGTAACCTTTGGACTTTATACAAAAAACTTGACGCTACTGATCAAGGAAATTTATCACTCATCAATGCTCTAAAGTTTTTTGATGTAAACGTTAACATCAATTGGCCTTTGGTTCACTACAAAACTGCTGCCCGATACTTAGAAAGAAAACCCGAAGACATAGCCGCTACCGGTGGAACCAATTGGCAAAAGTACCTCCCACCTCGTTTTCAAAAACGAATATTCTACCCAGAGCTATGGACTGCGGATGAAATTGCGCAATGGGGAAAAGGATGGGTTGAAGCAGAAATTTTTGGATTTCGAGCGTAATATTTTTTTACATATTTGGTTTATTCTATAAACTACTTTATATTTGTAAAATAAATCTAATTAATATGGAAACAAAAATGACACCCGAACAATCGCTTCAAATCATTAATGAAATGATTAACAGCGCAAAAAGCAGCATGAACAAACATCACATCTATTTCCTAATATGGGGATGGTTGATGATCGCTAGTGCTGTCAGTGTTTACTTGATTGTATATCAGCAAAATAATCCTATGGGGCATCTGAGTTGGATGGTGGCAGGAATAATAGGAGGAATTGCTTCATCGCTGTATGGAAAAAATCAAGCTAAGAAAATAAAAAGTGTCACTTTTATTGATAAAGCATATCAATATGTTTGGTTATCGTATGGGATTACTCTTTTATGTATTCTATTTGGAAGTATAGGTTTTAAGTCTGATCCTGGTCCATATATTACTATTTTAACCGCACTTCCGGTTTTGGTAACTGGACTTATGTTACAATTCAAACCTTTTGTTATTGGCGCAGCTGTGTTTTGGATTATGGGTCTGATTAGCTTCTTTGTTGATGAACCTACCCGTCTTCTATTTTTCTCAGTGGCCATATTCTTTGGTTATATTATACCCGGATATATGCTTCGAAAACAAGAAAACAATGATTGAATTTGAGGAACTCGATCCTTTATTGCACTCTCAACTTCGATTGTCAATTATTTCGCTTTTAGTCAGTCAGTCCGAATCAGATTTTGTTTTCATAAAAGAAAAAACCGGGAGCACAGCTGGAAACTTAAGTGTTCAATTGAACAAACTGTCTGATGCTGGATATATTACTATAAGAAAAACGTTTAAAAATAATTACCCTCTAACGACTTGTAAGATCACACAAAAGGGACTCAAAGCATTTGAGGTGTATGTAACCGCCATTAAAGGTTATATCAATCCAAAATAATTCTATTGAGTGAAGTAATCATTCAAAGGTTCGAAATAAAAGTCAACCCAACCTTTTTCGTGATTAGCTGCTTCTTCTGCATTTGTAAAACCACTGTGTTCAACCGTTACCTCCGTTCCTGCGGGATGCTCTTCCAACAACAAGGTAACATAACTGGGCTTCGCATTTTTCGACCATGTATTGGGCTTCCAGGTAAATGTAAGTGCTTTATCTTTTTCAAGCATCACCACTTCTCCACTCACCCATTTATCGAACAACTCTACTTTACCACCTTCCTCGTATTCAAATATAGCTTCGCCTTCGATCCATTGCATCAAAACATCTTGACGGGTAATGGCATCGTACACGCGCGAGGGTGATGCATAAATCACATAGGATAAAGAAAAATCAAAAGAGCTCATTTCGTTTGTAGTTTGATTAAAAAAAAAGATGCACACCGATCGGTGTGCATCTATCTAATATTTATTGTTGATTAAAGTACATTGATCTTGGCAGAAACCAATCTGTTGTTGATGTATAGATTTACAAAATAAATTCCTGCATCAACTGACTTGGTAAACTGGTACTGATGTTCGCCTGCTTCCAACTCGTGCTCTTTTACCACATCCACTACTCGACCTAAAACATCGCTTACCGTAATGTAAACATTTGCTTTTTGTTCTGTGGTAAAATAAACTTTTGGTAATATCTTTTCACTTGGATTCGGGTAAGCAGAGAAATTTATTTGCTCCGCTAAGTTCTCATCAATACCTACTGTACCATTTATGTTTATATCATCAATGTACAAGTTGTTTCCTGCATCGTAAGTATATTCAAACTTAAATCGTGCATTGGGTTGTCCGGACGCTACACCGGTTGCCAAATTAACAGTTTCCATTCTCCATTGCGCAGCATTTGGAATAAAAGGAGTTCCGTTGATAATGCTGCTGGTTGTACGCAATGATGTTCCTGATTTTTGCAAACGCAATGTCCATGTTTGACCACAGTTGCTGGAAGCATAAAACTTTAATGCATCTGCTGCTGTAGTAACTTTTGCAGCATGCGCCATCCAAAATGTGCACTGAACATTAGAAACATTCGCTAGGTTAAACGGAGGCATATACATTTCATCAATGCCTGTAAAGCTTCCACTAAAGTTGTTTTTGTAAACACTATAACTTCCCGTTTTTGCCGCCATAGTAGTTGTAGCAAAGGTTCCCGATCCTCCGGTTACATTGTTCACTTCATACTCTGCTCCGGGAACTGTTATGTTCTCAAAACTTTCACTGTAAGGAACAAATGTGTTTCCAATGTTTGGGTAAACGATCACTTGACCGGCTCGTACTACGGAGTCTGATCCACTTACATTACTAACTGCTAATGTTACATCGTACACTCCGGCTGTGTTATACACTATGTTAGGATTTTGTGCATTAGATGTTGATGGTGTTCCTCCTGGAAAATACCACGACCAATTAGTTGCAGGACCTCCCCATGATGCATCTTTAAAATAAACGGTTGAACCTTCGCAAATACGAATCTGTTTTACTGAAAAATCTGCTTTTGGATTACACAATGCATTGGTTGCTCCCGGATCTGTTCCAGTTAACACAAGATTGTTTAAAGTCCACAAGTTATCGCGCTGACTGTAAAAAGTATTTAACGCTGACTGCATTCTCCATGCCTGATCTTCAGTAAACATTCTTGCGCAATAGGCGTACTCCATAAAATTCTGAACATTTTCAACTACACCGGCTGTACAATTTGCTCCGTTTAAGTTGCAACTGGTCCATCCTTTAGTGATTGGAGTATCCGATACCTGATCATCACCACAGGCTACACCCGGGTTATTAGTAGAACCCCAGCAATGCTGAAGATTCAAGTAGTGACCTACTTCATGGGTCAATGCTCTTGAAGTTCCGGGATTTCCTGTACCGATACTTCCTACATAATCGTGTAAAATCATAACTCCATCTGCGGCTGGATTTCCGTGCACACTAGATGGATATTGAGAATATCCTGCAGCACCACTGGCAATATTATTCACCACCCAAACATTCAAATACCTATCTCTTGGCCATTGATTTAGTTTTGAGTTATTGTCGCCTACATAGGTCTCAATCGGATTGTAAATTCGATCGATACCATCGGTACAATTTCCTTGAGGATCAAGGGTAGCCAACTTAAACTCAATTAAAGCATTGCCTATGATGTTTTTAAATTGCTGTATTACAATACTGGTATCGGAATTCATTTTTTGAAAATCTTCATTTAATATTTCAACTGCATCTTCAATTTGTGCTCTAGAAATATTCTCTACTCCATAGTCGTGAATAACATGAAATACTACCGGAATAGTAAGCAACAATCCACTGTTTTGCTCAGTAGCAGGAAGACTTTTCTTATAATCGATGTATTGACGGGTAAGTTCCTCCAAATGCTGCTCGTATTGCAATACTTCGGGTTGCTCTTGTATGAGTTTATTATACAGATCTGTATGACCGCAATATTTTAATGCCTGTGCATTAACCTGCATTAATCCAAGTAAAGCAAATGATACAATAAGAGTGAATAGTTTTTTCATTTTCTAATATAATTTTTTAGAGTTGTAAAAATACCAATTGACAACGAAATAGGCAATTTGATTGTTTTGCCTTACTTAAATATGACAAACAAAGTTCCTTTTTGTTCAAAAAATTATGCTTCAAAGATTGGATTAATCTAATAAGCACCCGAATTATCGAGCTTTTAAAGCTTGTTCCAAATCTTGAATTAAATCGTCAATATCTTCAATTCCTACACTGAGTCTGAGTAAAGAATCCAACAAACCCACCTTCATTCTTTCTTCTTTCGGAATACTGGCATGTGTCATACTTGCAGGATGTCCTATCAAAGATTCCACACCTCCTAATGATTCTGCTAAACTGAATACTTCTGTTGAGGATGCAATTTTAAATGCTTGATCTATCGAATCGCCTTTAAGGGTAAATGAAATCATTCCGCCAAAATCTTTCATTTGACTTTTGGCTATAGCATGATTTGGAAAGTCTTCAAATCCAGGCCAATATACTTTATCAATTACCGGATGTTTTTTTAAGTAATGCGCAATGGCTTTCCCATTTTCGCAGTGACGCTCCATACGTACATGCAGCGTTTTAATCCCTCTCAATACCAAAAAACTATCCATTGGGCCGGGGGTTGCGCCACAGCTGTTATGAATAAAAGCCAGTTTCTCATATAGCTCATCGCTATTGGTACATATAGCTCCCATAACTACATCGCTGTGCCCACCTAAATATTTGGTAACAGAGTGCATCACAATGTCGGCTCCCAAGTCAAGAGGATTTTGAAGATAAGGCGAAGCAAAGGTATTATCGGTTACTAAAATTAGATTGTTCTTCTTAGCCAAAGCACTGCATGCATTGATGTCAATAATTTTCATCAATGGATTAGATGGTGTTTCAACCCATAGCATTTTTGTATTGCTGTTAATGTGTTTTTGAATATCAGCAGCATTGCTCATATCGACAAAGTGAAACTTTATTCCATATTGAGCAAACACCCGAACGAACATTCGATACGATCCTCCATACAAATCATCAGAAGCGATCATTTCATCACCGGGTTTTAGCAATTTAATTATCGCATCACTTGCACCCATTCCGCTGCTGAAACATAAAGCATGTTTAGCATTTTCCAAAGCGGCCAGATTTTTTTCCAAAGCAGTGCGAGTTGGGTTTTTACCTCTTGCATAGGCATACCCCTTGTTTTTTCCTGGCGACTCTTGAACATAGGTAGAGGTCTGATAAATAGGAGTCATTATGGCACCTGTACTAGGGTCAGGCTCTTGTCCGGCATGTATGGCTTTGGTTCCGAATTTCATTTTTAATTAAATTTTCTTGAGGGCACAAAAGTACATTATTCTGCTTTTACTTGTTGAGAGGAAGAAAACACTCTTCTTCGCAACCAACGCGGTATAATGATGGCTCCAATGAGCAGATATGGATAATAACTGATCAAGCGCCAAAGCAAGCCTAACGAAGCTTCCAACTTATCGGGTGTAAACTCTCCCAGAAAATCGGCAAACATAAGTTCGGCTATTCCGCTGCCACCAGGTGTTGGGCTCCCCAACATGATAATGCCCATCACCACTTGCCGTGCATAGATGACAAAATGATCGAGGTTTACATTGTGAAAAGCCATGAGCAGGCAATTTACCACGGTATATCTCGCTGTCCACGAAGCAAAGGTGGCTAGGGTTGAAACAAACCAATAGTTAAATGTCTTATTCTTTAAGCCACCCGAAGCAATAACCAATTGATTGCCGGTAACCAAAGCATTGTACTTCCATTTGCGCAACCAGGGCATTGAAAACAGTTTGATCAATAACCACTTTACCAATCGAGGATTAAAGAATAAAGCATAAGCGACAAATAGTTTGTAAGCAAGAATGACAAAATAGATGGTCCAAAAGGAATAGTAAAACCCTTTGCCAAAATCAATTTGATTTAAACTGTCTTGATTGATATTGCTGAATAATGATTCGGGGCCTACCCAGTAAAAAACCAAGGGTGCCATGATGGCCAAAAAGATACCGTCTAAGAAAGTGGTAACCATTATAGCAGTGATGGATTTACCCATATTCACTTTTTCTCGATTGAGAATAAATATGGCAAAGATGAATCCTCCACCTAAAATTGCGGGCGCTACAGCCGAAGCAAATTCCCATATCATGATGACAAAAAATGAATTGCGCCAACTCAAATGCAAATCGGTGAGCACCCGAATGCGGATCATATAAGCCAGGTCGCGTACCACCATCATCAACACCGACATTGAAATCCAGAAAGTACTGTTCCAAGTCCAGTTGATTTGCGAATAGGCTTCGCGACTAAAATTATTGGAGATGAGATAAACTACCGCAGCCAATCCGATCAGGACCGGCCATATTATTTTACCAAGCCGAATGTGTTTAACGACCTCTTCATTATCAGTTTGCATGATAGGGTGTGTATTCCGGATGATACACCATGAAGTTATTGAATCCTTCGCCTATAAATATTTTGGCAAAACCGGTGTTCAGCAATTCAAGCATGGCTAAGAATGTAAACACCGCATGAATTTTTGTTTTACAATGATTGAATATTTCTACAAAATCGAGTTTTTGTTTGGCTAGCAATTGCTGATTGATATGATCGCGTTCGTCTTCTATGCTGTAAGGATATTGTACCACTTTGAGTCTTGTATCTTCTTGAGCTTTGGCAAAACGAGCCATCACTTTCTCAAAGCTTTGCATCAGTTTAAACAAGGTTAACTGATTCAACTCTCCACGATTTCCATCGGGGTCGTATTCAACGGCCATACGTTCCAATTCCATGCGTATGTTTCCTCTGAGTTCGAGCAGCTGCCGATCTTCTTCTTTTTGTTTCAATTCTTCGCTTGCTTCCTTAAAGCGCTTGTACTCCAACAACTGTCTTACCAAGTCTTGCCGAGGATCAATTTCATTTCCTTGCTCATCTATCTGAGGACGAGGCAAGAGCATTTTTGCTTTGATGCGCATGAGTGTAGCCGCCACCAAAATGAATTCACTCGCCAATTCCAAATTCATATTCTGCGCCTGATGCATATACTCCAAAAAATCGTCTGTGATTTTTGCAATCGGAATATTATGAATGTCTAACTCTTCTCGTTCAATAAAGAAAAGCAGCAGATCAAAGGGACCTTCAAATTGGGGTAATTTTATTTCGTAAACTTCACTCATTGTTTTAGGGCTACCGACTTCAAAGAAAACAAAATTTGTCCATATTTCAAGCACAAAAGCACGGTTTAAAGCAACACAAACAGATTCGCATTATTAAGTGTAAGTTTGTCGGCATTCCATTTACATCATGAAAAAAATATATCACCTTTCAACCTGTAGTACCAATCAAAGAATTTTAAAAGAACTCAAGCCCGGAAAGGATTTTGAGTTGCAAGAAATTAAAACGGAAAAAATCAGTGCCAAACAATTGGACGAAATGAAAAAACGCAGCGGATCATACGAGGCATTGTTTAGCCGAAGAGCAATGAAATATCGTGAATGGGGTTTGCACGAAAAAGAATTGAGCGAAAAAGAAATGCGCGATTGCATTTTAAAAGAATACACTTTTTTGAAAAGGCCGGTCATTATTATTGATGATGAAATTTTTTGCGGATCGGGAAAGAATGAAATCGCAAAGGCCAAAGCCAAAATGAAAAACAAAAAAGTTTAATTCGATCCGGTAGTGATTTCAAAAAAGAGCGGACATATTGCCGTACTGTCGGCCAATATTATTTATGGTGCCAACTATGCGATTGCCAAAGAAGTGATGCCCGAATACATCGGTCCATTTGCTTTTATTTTTCTACGAGTAGCCGGAGCCGTACTGTTGTTTTTTACCGCTTCGCTTTTTATCAAAGAAAAAATGGAAAGCAAAGACATTCGAAAATGTTTTATGCTGGCTTTATTTGGCGTGGCCATCAATCAACTCTTATTCTTCAAAGGGCTTAGCATTACTTCACCGGTTAATGCGGCCTTAATGATGACAACCAATCCGGTGCAGGTGCTCATCATTGCTTGGATACTACTGGGCGAAAGAATTACCCTACAAAAAAGTGCCGGTATTGTATTAGGGCTGTGTGGCGCATTGTTGCTCATATTGTTAAGCGATTATCAAAGCGAACACGAAGCGTCTTTCGCTGGCGATCTGATGGTTTTTATCAATTCGCTTTCATGGGCCGCCTTTATTGTGATGGTTAAACCACTGATGATGAAGTATCATCCTGTCACTGTAATGAAGTGGGTTTTTCTTTCGGGTCTAATATTGGTTTCTCCTTTTGGCATCAGCGAATTTCAAGAAGCGCGTTTTAGCGAACTGACTCCTTACTTGTGGCTGCACGTGGCATTTGTGGTAGTGGCTACTACTTTTATTGCCTATCTGCTCAATGTGAGCGCCCTTAAAACCTTAAGCCCTACCGTAGTTAGCTACTACATTTATTTGCAACCTTTATTAGCTGCATTGTTTGGAATTTTCTTTGGGTATGGTTCACCACAATGGCAACATGCTTTATCTGCAGCGCTTATTTTTGCCGGGGTGTATTTGGTTAGCATAAGCAACAAAAGAAGAATGGAATCAAAAACTTAATTTTACACACAAACACTTTTCTATATGATTCGATCAATGACCGGTTACGGTAAAAAACAACAACTCGTTCAAGGGCATCAGGTTTCTTTTGAAATACGTTCACTCAACAGCAAGTATCTCGAACTGAATTTACGTATGCCGCCACAATTCAGAGAAAAAGAGTATGAGTTGCGCAACGAAATAGGAAAGCATGTTGAAAGAGGAAAAGCAGAAATATTTCTAAACATTGAAGCCAATGAAGCACAAGCCAATGGTGTGTTTAATGAAAAACTGATCGAAGCCTATCACAAAGAATTAAAAAGAATTGGTACAAAGTTGAAAATAAGTGAGCCGATTAAAATCGACAGTCTACTCAAACTTCCCAATGCCATTGGCAACGACAGAAGGCAAGCAGACGAAACATTGTGGAAGCAGATAAAAAAGATGGTGGACGAAGCATTGATTAAGTACGATGCCTTTAGAGTAACCGAAGGAAAATCGATTGAAAAGGACATGAAACTTAGAGTACAATTGATCGAAGATAAACTGAAAGCCATTTTTCCTTTGGCGCAGCAACGCACCCAACAAATAAAAGATCGATTGGAAAAAGAACTCAATAAGCTAAAAGCTGAATTGATTGACAAAAACAGGTTTGAGCAAGAACTCATTTTCTATTTTGAAAAGTTGGATATTACCGAAGAAAAAGTAAGGCTTAAAAGTCATATTCAGTTTTTTAGAAATACCTTGAAAGCAGAAGGAAACAATGGTAAAAAACTCGGATTTATTTGTCAGGAAATTGGCAGAGAGATCAATACAATAGGGTCAAAAGCCAACGATGCCGATATTCAAAAAATAGTGGTAGAGATGAAAGATGAGTTGGAAAAAATAAAAGAGCAGGTATCGAATACTTTATAAGTGATGAAAAAGAAATGCCTTTTGTTTTGCGGGCCTTCGGGCAGTGGAAAAACCACCGTTGTGCATCATTTGCTCCAACAATTTGACAAACTACGGTTTTCGGTATCGGCTACCACGCGACCTCGCAGAACGACTGAGGTGGATGGAGTAGATTATCACTTTATGAGCATAGAGGAGTTTAGAAAGGCCATCGATAATCAGCGTTTTGTAGAATGGGAAGAAGTGTATGATGGGCGATACTACGGTACGCTAAAAAGCGAAGTAGAACGCCTTTTACAACAAGGTTATCATCCGGTATTTGATGTGGATGTCATTGGGGGAATACATTTGAAAGAATATTTTGGTCCAAACATGTTGGCGGTATTTGTTCATGCACCCAATCGGCAAGCATTGGAAGATCGATTAAAAAAACGTGGAACCGAAAGTGAAGAAACTTTGGACATACGCATCAAAAAGGCTGAGCAAGAACTAAGCTATCGCGATCGATTTGACAAAGTGTTGGTCAATACCCATTTGAGGGAGACTTGTACAGAAGCCGAAAATCTCGTGAAAAATTTTTTATCGCTATAAAAAAATGAAGCCCGACTTTTTATCAAAGCCGGGCCTTACATTTTTCTTTAGGTTCAATTACTGTGTACTTTCAGTGCTTTCAGTAGTAGTAGTACCTTCTGTTTCGGTAGTACCTTCTGTGGTAGCATCGGTAGTGGTTTCAGTAGTTGTTTCGGTAGCTGCAGTTTCAGTAGTGGTTTCAGTAGCGGCCATAATTGAATCGGCCTGTGCTTGCGCATCGGCTTCCGTTTGTGCCTGCTGCTCAGCAGAAGGACCACAAGCTACTACAAAAAATAAAGAGGCTACAGCTAAAAAAGTGCTTACTTTTTTCATGATTTTTGGTTGTTATTTGAATTGGTTTAACACAGGCAAAATTATACAATCGCTTTTAGCCTCAGGTATTGTAAATGAAACACTTATACAGCACTTATTAACAATACTTTAATGCAATACTTCATTTGACAGAGCAAAGGCGAATACCTATATTGGCGATTATTTTTTAATTATGTCATCATCTCCCATTGAACGAAGAAGCGGCCTCAGCGCCAAGATGTTTTTGGATGAATATATTATTCCCAATAAACCGGTAATTCTTACCGACCAAGCAGATGACTGGGAAGCACGAAAACTTTTTACTCCTGAATTTTTTAAGAAAAATTTTCCGGATAAAGTTGGCAGCATTAAAAACATCGACTACAAACTGGGCGATTATATTGATATGATGTTGTCCAGCACCGATGATAAACCCGCACCTTATCCGTTTAAACTCGATATCGATTTTAAATTCACTGAGCTTCAACCTTACATACAACCCGGGTTTGAGGTATTGAAAAAAAACCGATTGAAAAGCTCCTTAATCAGCCGAAGAATAATGCCAATGGCGGCCACATGTGAGGTGTTTTTTGGTGGACGCTCCGGATGGTTTCCTTATCTGCACTATGATCTTTATGGTTTATACGCTATAGTAACTCAAATTTATGGCAGAAAAGAATTTATCGTTTATAAACCCGAAGACGCTCAATACATGTATCCCGATCCGGAAAACCCGTGGATGTCCACTATTGAAAAGTATTATGACCCTGATTATACTAAATATCCGAAGTTTAAGAACGCAACTGCGATAAGCGATACGGTGCACCCGGGCGAAACCATTTTTGTCCCTAAAGGTTGGTGGCATACTGCACGATCATTAGAACCTTCTATTTCTATTGCTCAGGATTTATTGACACATCATAACTGGGATGTATTTAAACGAGATATTGTTTTTTATAAAAAGAAACAAAGCAAAGTAAAGGCCGGTATTATTGGAGCATATCTTTCAGTAATTGATAAAATAATGGATTAGGGAATACATGATTATTTAGTGCAAGGTTTACTCCCTCAACAGCACCAGTTTTTCTACTTTGCAAAATGCACCAATAATCCTCTACTCAAACACAATCTTACCATAATAACTTTTCTTCTTACTGCTCAAAGTTACGGTATAAATACCCCTAGCTTCTGTTTCTAAATTGAGTTTAATCTTGCCATCGTTCATTTGCAGAAGTTTTTGCTGAATGAGTTTTCCGGTATTATCGTAAATGTTGAGTGTTAGATTTTTTTCATGTACAAAATCATCAGGTACACT
>Ga0116143_10000134_pt1 | contig 98983 bp, 75 predicted proteins | sample AD_UKC034_MetaG_FD_89745 | JGI IMG/M metagenome (GOLD analysis project Ga0116143, IMG submission 89745) | Active sludge microbial communities of municipal wastewater-treating anaerobic digesters from USA - AD_UKC034_MetaG | ecosystem: Engineered > Bioreactor > Anaerobic > Digestate | place: USA... | reverse complement strand
TGCTCGAGGGGGGACTTGAACCCCCACACCCTTGCGGGCATAAGAACCTGAATCTTACGTGTCTGCCAATTTCACCACCCGAGCGGGTTTGTCTTTATATATTAGCAAAATCAGGCAAAATTTGCAACAAAATTTTTGCAGATTCCGGTAGCAGTCCAGCAGGCTGGCAAAACAGATTAGCTTCAGGCCTTCGCCCTTCGCAATGATGGTTTTATCTTTGCGGCTCTGTGGCTTTGTGCGAGTTTTCTGGCTGTTTCGGGTTTATCGGCGACAATCAGCGCAATCGGCGGATAACTCTTCGGCTTTATTCGTAGCGCAGGGCCTTGACCGGGTCGAGTCCGGAAGCCTTGGCGGCCGGAAAACTGCCGAAGATGATGCCGACGCTGATCGAGACGAAGAAGGCCAGCAATACTGCTGAAAGCGGCACGGCGGTAGTCCAGCCGGTGTAGAAGGCGATCAGCCATGAAATACCGACACCGGCTACTATGCCGATCAGGCCACCGAGAATGCTGATCAGCGTCGCTTCGACCAGGAACTGCACGACGATGTCGCGCTTCGAGGCGCCAAGAGCGCGGCGAACGCCGATTTCACGGGTGCGTTCGTTGACCGAGGCGAGCATGATGTTCATGATGCCGATGCCGCCGACAAGCAGAGAGATGCCAGCGATCAGAGCCATGACCAGATTGAAGAGCTGCTGAGTTTTCTGGCTCTGCTGCAGGATTTCGAGTGGCACCTGAATTTCAAAATCGTCAATTTCTGAATGGCGGCGCCTGATCATGCTGCGCACTATGTCGCGGGCCTGCAGCAGGTCGTAACCGCGCTTAACTTCGATCCAGATGCTGTTGATTTCGTGATACTGGTCTTTATCTTCGACCGGCCACTTTTCGAGTCGCTGCAGACTGGTTTTAAGAGGCAGATAAACATCGCGATCGTGATCGCGGCGCTTGATCGCCAGTTTTCCGGAACCACTGCCCTGCGGCTGCATGACACCAATAACTTTGAGTCTGATGCGCTCGACCTGAATCGTCTGCCCGACCGGCTCGACATCGCCAAAGACCTCGCTCGCAACGCCGGCGCCGAGCACTGCAACCAGGGCGGCGTTTTCCTGCTCAGCAGATGAAAAGAAGCGGCCGGAAGCAATCTCGAAGCGTGATGCCTGCATAAATCCATCACCAACGCCGACGATCTTGACCAGTGGCTTGTGGTTGAGCACATAGAGACCGTATTCATCGATTTTTTCGGCAACTGCCAGATCGATAAACTGACAGGAAGACAGCAGATACGAGACATCGCTGAGAGAAAGGCCGCGAGTCTGCTTTTTGAGAGCTTCAGCAAGACGCTCGCCCTGAATTTCGAGCGAGCTGACGCGAATACTCGAGTCGCCAAACTTCTTGAGCTCTTCGAGCGCTTCGCGCTCGGCGCCGGCGCCAATCGAGACCATGGCAATGACAGCACCAACGCCGAAAATGATGCCCAGCATGGTCAGAAAAGTGCGGAACGGATGGTCGAAAAGCCCGGTCAGGCCAGTGTTTATCTGTTCTTTAAGCTGCACCTGACACCTCACGCAATGAGTTTTCGATTTCGGCGGGCAGCTGCGACAACAGAGGTTTTGCCACCTTTTCGATATGCTCGACGCGGCCGTCGCGCATGCGGATGATTCGACCGGCATGTTCGGCCATGTTTTCGTCGTGAGTGACCATGACGACAGTCATGCCGGCGCGGTTGAGTGCCTGAAAGATGCCGATGATTTCGAGGCCGGTATGCGAATCGAGATTGCCGGTAGGCTCGTCAGCCAGCAAAAGCTTTGGGCTGTTTACCAACGCGCGAGCTATCGCGGCGCGCTGACACTGACCGCCGGAAAGCTCGGTAGGCAGACGATCCATGCGGTCGCCGAGGCCGACGGCCTTGAGCAGCTGTTCAGCCCGGGCGCGGCGGGCTGCCGGTTCGGCCTGAGCGTAGATCATCGGCAACTCAGTATTACGAATCAGGTTCATGCGCGGCAGAAGATGAAAAGACTGAAAAACGAAGCCGAGCTCGCGATTGCGAAAGTCAGAGCACTGCTGATCGTTCATCAGGTCGAGCCGGCGGTTGTTGATGCTGACACTGCCGGAAGTTGGCCGGTCCATGGCACCGAGCACGTAGAGCAGAGTCGATTTGCCGGAACCGGAGGGGCCCATTACTGCGACAAACTCTCCGGCGGCGATCTTGAGATCGACGTTATCGACCGCTTTCACGCAGCTGTCGCCGATCGAAAAATATCTCTGCAGTTTCTGCGTATCAATCATGCGAAGCCTCCATCAGGAGAACAGCAGTGCCTTCGTCGATACCCGAAGCGAGCGCAGCACCGTTGAGACCATCGCTGAACAGCAGCTCAACCGGCTGCAGGCGTCGGTCTGGCAGCATCACGCAGGTCGCTGTCGCCAGCGGAATCATGGCATCGAAAGGCAGATGCAGCGCATCAGGCAGATCGTAAAGCGAGAACTCGACTTCGCAGGCGGTGCCAGGGCGAAAGGCCGGGTCGATCTGAGTTTTGCCGTTCTGTGGCGAAACCAGGTCGATGATAACCGGCACGACGGCGTCCTGGCGCTCTTTGAAATTTGTGACCGCAACCATTCCGACCGAATTCACCCAACCCGGGAAAGAACGCACCGAAGCGCCCTTGAGCACCAGTTTTACCTGATCACCCGGTTTGATGAATTTGACGTCCATTTCGGAAACTTTGGCATGCACCTGCAGGTTGCGCAAATCGGCAATCTGCATAAATGGCACACGCTGATATACCTGGTCGCCAACACGCGCCTTGCCGACGCCTCCGCCAGGTTTGTTGAGTTCATTATGAATCAACACGCCACTGGCAGGTGCTTTTATACTGGCAGAATCGACTTCGCGACGTAATTTGCCGAGCGTCATTTCGAGTTTGCTGATTTCAGCCTCAAGCAGCTTGAGATTCATCAGGTTGCGAAACCCGTTCATGCTGGCTTCGAGCTGGGCACGCCGCAGTTCAAGTTCAGCTTTGCGCACATCGAGTTCAGACAGCTTAACTGAACGCCGGGTTGGCCCGGATTCTTCGGTTTTGAGCTTGTAACTGGTAACAGCTCGATCTTTTCTCAGAGCAGCAAGTTCGCTCTCTGACTGCATAAATTCTAGTTCAGAACTCAGGCCTCGTTTGCGCAATGCAGAAATATGCGCAACCTTTTCCGAGGCAAGCGCAATGCGCGCATCGAGCAGTTCCAGCGCGCGCTGCAGATCGATTATCTGGTCTTCATCACGAGCCTTGAGCAAAGCGACATGCTTGAGCCGTGCCACTTCAAGAGCTCCTTCGCGCACTTTCAGACCCCGCGACAGGCGTTCGTCTTCGAGCGCATTCTTCTGGATCTGAAGCTGCAGCTCTTCGTTCTTCTTGGTCAGCTCGATTTCGGTATCACGCGCGCTCTGGCTGATCTCTTCGCAATCGACGGTGGCAATTACGGCACCGGCTTCGATGCTTTTTCCCTCATCTTCAAGATGGGTAATCTTGCTCTCAACCGCGCTTACGACCAGAGCGGCACTGGCTGTCTTAACATCACCGGTCACGCTCATCGTTCTTTTGAAAGGGCGACGCACCAGTCTGCTCTCGCGTTTTCCAGAAAAACGCGCAAGATGTTCGGCGACAAAATCATAGCAGTACACACTGCCAGAAAAACCCGGCATAAACCCCGGCGGATAAGATGCAACCGGAACCTTGAACGAGACCTGAGTTCTGCCATCAGGCCTGGCACGGGGAATATCGAGAGCGACCGGCACCCGCTGCACATCGCTGCCAGACAACAGGCGTTCAGGAAATGCGTCGGCCCTGAAATAGAATTGTGTCGAAGAAGATACTGCCAGAACATCGCGCTGATCAATGGCAAAGCCCAGCCCGCATTGCGACATGTCAACGATGCGCAAGAAACTGATACCAGGATAAACCTGCGCGCCGACTCTGGTCTTGACCATCTCGGCGCCATCGTAAGTATCACCATAAATCAGTAATCCACCACATTTTGCGTTGATACTGAGTGAAGCAATCTGCTGTTCAAGATCAGCTACAGTTGAGGCAGTCTGATGGTATTTGCGCTGAGCTTCCTGGTAACTGAACTCATAATCTGCAATGTTTCTCACCGACGTCCAGGTTGCCAGTTCATGCGACAACCGGGCCTTTGTCAGGTTTTCATCAGCGTCGAACAGCTTTCGCTGATCGGCATGTTCTTCGATATAAGGCAGTAAACGTGTGGTCAGAGAAGCTTCAATGCTGGCAACTGCCAGATCCTTTTCGCTGTCGACGACCTCCTGCTGTGAAGCAAAACCGCGTTCTGCCATTTTGGCAGCAGCGGTCATCTGCAGACGAAGCATTTTCATACGCACGCTGGCAGCTGAGACTGATTCGCTGAGTTCGACCAGCCGCAACCAGTCGCGCATCTCGGCGGCCCTCTCGTATTCTATCTGCTTTGCGGCAAGCTCAACTGCTGCAATACTGGCATTACTGGCTTCAAATTCTGCAATCATCTTAAGCAGCATGCGATCACGATCGACAGTCAGACTATATTGTTCAAGATCGGCGTTCTGGCTTAACAAGCGCTCGCTGCGGTCGCCGGGCGACAGTTTCGCGATTTCCTGACCAGAATCAACCATGGAACCTTCTGGAGCGAGCTCGAGAATCTCTGTGCTGAATGGTGGGTTGAGAAGGGTTTCCTGCAACGAAATAAATTCGCCGCGGGCGGTCAGCACCTGCCATACCCTTTGCTGGTCTGATTCATGACGAACCGTATCAACCGGCTGACCGCAACCCGCAAGCCAGACCAACAGCGTGACAGGCGCGACCACAAATAAACTCCAGATTTTAATAAGTTTGTAGTTCATGGAAACAGCAGTTCTCCCTGCTGATCTGGCGGATTTTTCCAGAGAACCCAGTCCTGGTTAAATTCTTCAATTTCGACATCGCGATGCGATTCGCCGAAGCGCCCGGCCACTTTGACCGAAGTCTTTTCACCCTCTACAAGCAGCAGATCGCGTGGAAGAAAAACACCGGTCCTCTCGCCAAGGATAATTCTTGCGGTGCCCTTACCCCCGATAAGCAGTTTCTCTTTGGTGTCAAGCGAAATCTGCACCGGGAAAAATCTGATGGCGCTGTTCTGCTGTCCACGCACCCGCCTCGGAGCCTTGCTGATCGACTTAACCGAACCATAAAATACTTTGCCGGGCAAAGAATCAAATTCTACACTTGCCGAAGCTTTTTCAACAATGACGTTGGCCTCAGCTTCATTAGCCAGCGCTTCGAGGTAGCAACCGTCATCGCCGATGATCTGCATAATGGTGACTCCAGACCAGGCCTGCTGTCCTGGCCTGAATTTAAAATCACCCCATAGCACCGGATGAATGACAATCCCGGCGCGCGGCGCCTTGAGCTCAGATTCTTCCATTGACCGCGTTTCTTCGCGCAATGAAGCACGAATTCTCTCAAGCGTAACTTCGAGATTGTTAACCTTGATCTGAGCTGACAATGATGCAGATTCAAGCTGATTGGAAGCCAGCCAGATTTCACCTGATGCCACTGACTTCTGGTATTCGACGCGGGCAAGGTCTTCCGGGAGTGGCGGCTCAGAAAGCTTGTCGCGAATGCGGCGGGCATAATCGACCTCGATTTCGCGCGAACGCCGGTCGATTTCACTGGTTTTGAGCGAAAAAGCACTGTCGAAACCCTTCGCTGCAATCTGCTTTTTCAGCTCATACTGGCGATCGGCGTGAGCGAAACTGATTGAAGCAATCTGAAGATCAGAATGGATCTTCCAGATCTCGTCATCATTTTTACGCTGCCAGAGCCAGCGTGCTTCATGCTCAGCCCGTGCATATTCGAGTTCTTTTTCCTTGAGCGCCTTATCGAGTGCAGCAATTTCTGATGGAGAAACCTGCTCAAGATTGCGCATGCGGTCGAGCTGCGAGGCCAGATTGCTTTCGCTGCGGCGCATGCGGCTGCGCAGGTTTTCCATATCGATGCTGACGACTACTGAACCAGAAGCAGCCACGCTGCCTTCATCAGCCATAGATTCGATTATGCCCCAGCCGTTTTTCAGACCGATATTGCTGATATCTTCAGGTTTGAGAGTTGCGCGCAATTCGACGAAATTCTGTCGGGTTTCGCTCTTGTAATGATAGGCAGCGCGCTGCGATTGTGAGGCTTTGCTGCAACCTGTCTGCGACAACATTGCCAGAAGGCAAACTGAAAGCAGCGGCAGAAGTGCGCAAAATCGGCTAAGTATGCGACGAGCCTTGACAGAATGGCATTCAGCCTTTTTCATCTTTCCTCTTCGGGTGCTGACGGAATTATCATAAGATTCTTACCGGCTTTCCGTTCATGCTGCTCGATGCCGAGATACTGAGCCAGAGTTCCGGTTTCGTAAAGCAGTCGGAGCCATTCGGTAATCAACCGCGATTCGCCCTGCACGACAGCAAGGCTGGCGTTGTCGAAATCCTGCTGATAACGGGTAAGATCGAGCAGGGTAACTTTGCCGAGCTGAAAATTGAGGCGCTGGCCGTCAAGAACTTCGGCCGAGAGCTTCTGCGAGGCTTTGAGCGCAACAAGGTTGCGGCGATAAAATTCGAAGCGCTCAACAGCCTGAGTAACCGAGGTTTTGATATCGTCGCGCTTCTGATTCATCCGCTCTTCGAAAGCTTTGAGCTTATGGCGCTGGCTGGCCAGATTCAGTTTTTCGGCCTCGGGGCCGAAACTGAAGTTGTAGGAAACTGAAACATCCCAGTTTTTATCAGGCATTTCATCGGCCGCGTCGATTTCGAAAGAACGCCCCTGCTTGCCCCAGCGCATGCGGGCGCTGATATCGGGGCGACTCAGCTCGCGCAGTTTCTCGACATTAGTGCGCTGCAGATTATGCTGACTTTCATATACACGCCAGTCGGGACGATTCTGATAAGCAGTCTCAAGCAGGTCTTCGACCGACAAATTCTCAGGAATCGACTGCAGCACAAGTTCAAGCGGAAAACTTGCCATTTCGGGATTCCAGTCGCTGCTGCCAAGACGCGATGCCAAACTGCGGTCGTTGTCACGTAAAGCCAGAGCGATTTCTTCATTGCCGGTTTCGGCCTGTTGCAGCCGCATGCTGGCCTGTTTGAGATCAAGTTCGCTGCCAATACCGGTGTTGAGCTTTACTTCGGCTTCTTCGACGAGAGTGGCGTAAAAACTGGTATTCTGCTTTTTCAGAGCCTCGTTGCGTGCAGTAACAATGCGATCGAAGAGGCTTAGCAAAGAATCTAGCAGCACGTCGAGCAGTACTGAATCGGTCTGAGCTTCGCTCATACTGTAGGTTGCATGGGCGATTCGACGATCGAGCGCATCGACCCTTGCGTCATTGCGCAACAGACCGGTCTGCCAGCCAAGATAAAGCGATCTGAAGTAGCTTGCCTGTGAACTGGTATATTCGGTCTTGCTCTGCGAATATTCATAGCTGATCTGGCCAAGTGGAGTCTTTTGAACAAGAGCCGCAGCACCGCCATGCCGACGCGTGCTGTAATCTTCTTCAAAACCGGTAACTGAATTGAAACTGCGATTGGCCGACTTGCTCGAATCGGCAGTATAACTGAACTGCGGCGAAAAAACAGCCAGAGCACGATTCTTGTCGGCCAGCGAGCTCTCGAGCTCATGACCGGCGGCCAGCAGACTGCGGTTGCCATTGACCACCCGGTCGGCGAAATCAAGCAACTGCGCTGGTGCCAGCAGGGTGGCGGTGGCCACTTCAGCAGCTGCCGGCATAAGTGCCGGCGTCATCACAAAAACAGTTATAAGGCAGGTCAGTTTCCACCTGGTATTCAAGCAAGCCGCTCCATTTCAATCTGCAATACCGTGCTGGTAGTAAAAAATGCTCCTGAATTATCAGGCATCGGCATGCGATAGCGATATTCTATATGGTTGCTGCAGCCATGAATCCACTTTTCTGCGTCGTCATAGCTGAAAACCCCTTTGCCAACCAGACCGCTGGCCGGGTCGTCAGGATGACCCGAGAACAGTTCGGTCGAAAAAATCATGAGATTCTCGTTGTCTTCGTCGCAACCGGCAAAACAGTAGCGGGTATGAAAAGCAGTTGCCGAGCCGGTCGCGTCTTCGACTCTCTGGACCCAGCTGTCACCGACCTGTAGAGCCTGTTCGGGAAAGCGCATCATTGAATGCTCAGCACCCTGCCAGGCTGCGTTACCGCCGACCCAGCGCACAGTGCCAAAGCTGTTCATCTGCATGGTCGATGCAACGCCGGTTTTCGGCAGCGACTCGGCCGGCACATTCTTGTCTGCCGAAACATGGTCGATTGTGACCTCTATCATTGCCTGATCGGCATCACAGCTGATTATTTTCTGGCTGATGCGCATTTCCATGTTGACCGGGTTACTGATGTTGCCCATCGGCATTTCGATGTCTACCCCACCCTTGATCGAGATGACGTAACGCATCTGCCGGCCCGGTGAAAAACCATATCTGAATAAATGACTGCTCATGGTCGCTATTTATACCTGAAATCGCTGACTTTTGCCAGAGTAAATTCGGGTTTAAAACGAGAAAAAAGAATCATCCGCAGATTACACCGATTCCTCATATTGAACGAAGAAAGCTGAATTGTTCAATTCAGTCGAAGCTTTTCATAAAAGACGGTGGTTAAGGTCTTGTCTTTTATTTTTGCGTGTAGTTGCAGAATCCAACTCTCATAAAAAATCTGCGTTATCTGCGAAATCTGCGGATAAACCGTTCTGTTGCGAACGATTACGAGAACGAGCACGATTACGAGCACGAGATAGAGCGAAAGCAGGGTTACTTTTAGTGAGAGTGTTGCCGATACTGCACTGCGGATTTTGTATTGAAAAATTTAATGGTGGTGTTGTCATGGCCAGAATTATATATCTCACCCTCCTGCTGGCGCTTGCTGTCAGCATACCGGCACCCGCGGGCTCGACCCAGCCCGATCTACAGCTTTCCGGCAACGAAATTGACCTGCTCGTCGGCACTCCGGTCGGAGTCGACGAGCCACTCGATGCTCGCAGAACCAGAGTTGATGAAAGTATCAAACACGATTTCAGCAATCTGCTCGATGAAGACTTCAATTCTGATACCGGGCTCATCGATATCGACTGGTCTGATGCCGAAGACACGACCCTCGACCCCGATCAGGCTGAATCGATGCTGATCGACCTGCTGGCTGAAACCGGCGAGCTTGAAAACTTCGACTTTTCCGAAGACAGTGAAACTGATGAAGCGAATTCTATCGACAACGTTGAAACGGAGTTTAAGCTGTGATAATCTTAAAAAAAAGTTTTCAGGAGGGTGACTAAATGTCAGAAATCCGGCGCCGCAAGAAGTATTTTATCAAACCGGGCTTCCAGAGCAGGTTGACCGCGATTTTTATTCTCATTGTAATCATCGTCGCCAACATCGTCGGCGCCCTGGTTTACGGCTTTTCGGTTGAGAGGCTCGAAAGCAATCTGGTGGAAGAGGCCAAACTGCCGGTCGACAGCAAGCAGCTTGGGCAAGCCCTCCTGCCTGGCGTCATAACGGCGCAACTTATCAGCATTTTTGTGGTGGCGTTCATCTGTATATTCGTCACGCATACGATAGCAGGCCCGGTGTACCGCATGGAAAAAGTGGTGCGCAACATCGGCGAAGGCGACCTCACCCACTTCATCAAACTGCGCCCGAAAGATGAACTCAAAGACCTGGCCGACGCCATGAACGAAATGACCATGGGTTTGCGCAACAAGGTCATCAGCTTCCGCGAAAACACCAGCAAGATTCAGGAAGGCGTCGCTCTTGCCCGCAGCACCGGCAAACTCGACAAACTCGATGAAGTTCTCAAGGCCATAGAAGCCATGGAAGAATCACTTGGCTCATTCACTCTCGAAAAGGAACGCCGTGAGCGCAAGGTCGTCGACGACGAAGAAGGCGGCGAAAAAGAGCAGGAATACGCCAAAAGCTGAACCTCAGTCTAACTCAAACCGGGTAACGGCCCTGCCGTTACCCGGTTTTATTTTAGCTGCATTGTAGTTAACTGAGATGGGCACACAGTTTATGGTGCTGCCTTGAGAACCACTGATTCAGCGTTATCACGAGAGGTAATCGGAATACGCTTGATCGAAAACGGGTTGGCACCGGGCTCATTGTAGCCATGTACACTGGTAAAATGCAGACGGAACCCCGAGTTTCTGGCGATAGCAGAAAACTCAGGGTTGAATTTACCATAGGGCCAGGCGATGGCAATTGGACGCGCGCCCAGAATCGATTCGAGACGCGAAGACGAAATCCGCAGATCGCGCTGCAATAACTGCAGCACCGGGTTCGCCGGGTGACCGGCAAATGCTTCGTATATCGATAATGTGTCGGTGTGAAGATCGTGAGTGTGCGAACCAAAATCAAAGTAACCGCTGTCAGCCATTTCTCTGATCTGGCGCTCGGTCAGATACTCAGCGAACTGAATACGCCGGCCGGCACGCGAGGTGATCATGAAGACCGTCATCGGCACCCGCAAACGCCGCGCCACCGGCAATGCGAAGTGATAAAGACTTTCGTAGCCATCGTCGAAGGTTATCAGAACCGGCTTATCGACAGACAATGTGCCAGCAAGAAACAGACGTGTCTGCGCCAGCGACAACGGCCTGAAACCGGCTGCGAGGAGTGCTTCGATATGTTCGTTGAACTGTTCGGGGGTGCAGGAAACGTCAGAGGTCACCTTTTCCTGAATATGATGGTAGACCAGTACCGACAGGCGCGGCTGATCAGTCTCGAGTTGAGCCTGACCAGCAAAGGTCGGCAACATGAACAGTAACAGAAACCAGAATAATTTTCTGAACAAATTAAACCTCGATATAGAGAAAACCGCCCGTCGAGGACGGGCGGTTCGGGGTTTCAGCAGAGCATCAGAGGCCGGCAGCCTTTTTGAGCGCTTCGACCTTGTCGAGTTTTTCCCAGGGCAGGTCGAGATCGCCGCGGCCAAAATGACCGTAAGCAGCGGTCTGGCGATAGATCGGGCGGCGAAGATTCAGGTTTCTGATAATTGCGCCTGGTCTGAGATCGAAATTATCGGTGATGATCTTCTCGATTTTTTCAGGAGATACTTTGCCGGTGCCGAAAGTGTTTACATGCACAGAAAGAGGCTTGGCAACGCCAATTGCATAGGCGATCTGGATTTCGACGCGGCTGGCCAGGCCAGCGGCAACGATATTCTTGGCAACATAGCGGCCCATGTAGGCGCCGGAGCGGTCGACCTTGGTCGGATCCTTGCCCGAGAAAGCGCCGCCACCATGTGCGGCCATACCGCCGTAGGTGTCGACGATGATCTTGCGGCCGGTAAGACCGGAATCACCCTGTGGGCCACCAACGACGAATCTGCCGGTCGGATTGACGTAGAATTTGGTGTTGGCATCGATCAGCTCGGCCGGAATTACTTTCTTGATGACCTTTTCGATCATATCTTCGGTGATTTTCGCATGAGTGGCGGAAGGGTCATGCTGGGTCGAAAGAACGACCGCATCTACGCGAGCCACTTTGTTGTCGCGGTATTCGACGGTAACCTGAGCTTTGCCATCGGGTCTGAGATAATCAATGCTCTTGTTCTTGCGAACTTCGGCGAGCTTGCGGCAGATGTTGTGCGCGTAATAGATCGGAGCGGGCATGTAATCAGGGGTTTCGGTGCAGGCAAAGCCAACCATCATACCCTGGTCACCGGCGCCGGTATTGAGTTCTTCATCTTTGTCGCTGCCATCTTTGGCATGGTTTACACCCTGCGCGATATCGGGCGACTGTTCGTCGAGGGCAACCAGAACACCGCAGCTTTTGCCATCGATACCAAAGTCGGCATTGGTATAACCGATTTCGGTCAAAACACGGCGGGCGATGGCCTGCACGTCAACGTAGCATTTGGTGGTGATTTCGCCCATTATCAGAGCAAGACCGGTAGTAACTGCGGTTTCGCAGGCAACGCGGCCCTTGGGGTCGTTGGTCAGAATCGCGTCGAGCACGGCATCAGAAATCTGGTCGGAAACCTTATCAGGGTGTCCTTCTGTAACCGATTCAGAGGTAAAAAAGAAATTTTTGTTCATGGGGGTCCTCCGTGTACCTTTCAATAAGTGGCGTGATTATAACAGCCACCCCCGGCAGCGTCAAGTAAATCCCGACTAAAATAATCGTACATCAGAACGGGTCGCTCAGCTTTTTTTAAAGCCTTGCGACCCGCTCTACCGGAACACGCTTCTACCTGTTATTACTGAACGAGGCAGAAGACTGCATCGTGGCGGTTGAGGAATAGAGCATTCCGGAAACCTCCCGGTAGGCAACGCCGTAACTGACAACAAAGCCGACGACGCCAGAGATGATTACCAGAATCAGAGCTATAATTCTCATAATCCGTCCTCCCTTCCACTGAGAGAGCCTATCGACAGCATTGGCACTTTAGCTGAGCTAAAAGCTGGCAGCTGCGACTAATTTGTGCGATAATGCGAAACAGCAATACAGCACAGGATAACGAAGGATTCTGTCTCATGTCTGCACTCTGGCAAAGCTTTATTTTATCGGCATTTCTTGGCGGCCTGATCGGCTGGGTAACCAACTGGCTGGCAATAAAAGCTCTTTTCAGACCCAAGGAACGCTGGCGTTTTCTGCTTTTCGAGTTTCAGGGGCTTTTACCCAAACGCCAGAAGGAACTGGCAAATAACCTCGGCAAAATTGTCGAAGGAGAGCTGATCAGCGTCGAAGAACTGATCAAGAAAGTCGAACCGGCCGATATCGACCCGATAATTGAAGATGTCATGCGCAAGAACCGCGACGACATGGAAAAGCGAATCAAAGACTTCATCAGCAGTATCGCCAACAAGATACCCTTTTTCAACCTCAGTGCAGACACCCTGGTTAGATCAGTCATGGACCGCATCGAAAGCGAAATCTGCGTTGTCCTCAAAAAGCAGGTGCCGATGCTGCTCGACCGGGCCGCCGAAAAGGCTGCCGAAAAAATTTCCGTTCAGGAAATCGTCATCGAGAAAGTCTGCAAAATGGATCTGATCAAGCTCGAAAACATCTTCAACCGTATCGCTGACAAAGAAATGAAAGCGATCATCAGACTGGGCGGCGTTCTCGGCGTTCTTGTCGGCATTATTCAGTGGGCAATCCAGAACTTCGTCATCACCACCATTTAACCCCAAAATCAGACACTGTAAGACTCTGCGGGATTTTGTTTACAAAGTGCGTACACAGGATTAAAATTCGTGCAGATTCGGTTGATCCGAAAAAGTTTTAAACAGGAGACGGACATGAATATAAAAGTTCTGTTGGTTACGCTTTTGCTGGTGATTTTCAGTGGTGCTCTTTTTGCTGGTGTTTTGCCGGCAGCTGAAGAAATGAGCGCTCTCGACGCAATGATTGACAAAATGATGGCTGGCTACAATGCCGGTGATGCCACCGCATTTTATGCCGACTGGGCAGCCATGATGGCCGCCGTCTGCACGCCTCAGGCCTTTCAGACGCTGTATGTCGACAATTACATGAAAACTTTCGGCGCTTACGCTTCAAGAACGATCAACGCCGATGAAACAGTGGTCATGCCCGATGTACCGAACGGTCTGCTGGTCTATACCGCCAAGTTCGCCAATAACGAAAATGTCAAAATGAGCGTCAACCTGATGAAGGAAGAGAATGTCTGGAAAATCCAGCAGCTGACCATTCAGGCCATGCCCTGAGTTCGCACAGCAGAGCCGCCCCGCTTTATGGCGTCGGGCGGCTTTTTTGTGCAAAAATTGCGCAGATTATCTGGCATATTTTTTGCTTTCTGAGATGACATCTATTCAGAAATGATACAGGAAGGGCATTCAGGCAAACTATGCGTAAAACCAAGATACTTGTCACACTCGGACCATCAGCAGAAGAAGAAAACGTATTGCGAGATCTAATCAACGCCGGAATGAACGTGGCACGACTAAACTTTTCGCACGGTGATTACGAAGAACACGGGGTCCGCATCGAACGTGTAAAAAAGTTGCGAGACGAAATGCAGAGACCGGTAGCACTGCTTCTTGATACCAAAGGCCCCGAGATCCGCACAGGCGAGATTGAAGGCAAATCCATTTTTCTCGAAGCAGGGAAACAGATAATTCTGACAACAGAAGATGTAACGGGTACTCCGGAGCGCCTCAGCATCTCGCACAAGCAACTGCCATCACTTGTTGAAGCAGACTCGACAATTCTTCTCGACGACGGACTGCTCCAACTGCACGTCGAATCAGTTCCCGATGACAAAAATATCCGCTGCACCATTGTCAACAGCGGTTCTATCAAATCCCGCCGCGGAGTCAACGTGCCGAGATTGAATCTCAATATGGCGAATCCAACCGGCAAAGACCGTGATGACATCGTATTTGCAGCAAAAAACGACTTTGATTATATTGCGGTATCTTTTACCGAGTCTGGCGACACCATACGCAAAGTTAAAGCCATACTCGAAGTTGAGGGCAAGCCTGGAATCAAGGTTATCGCCAAGATCGAAAACCACGCCGGCCTGAACAATTTTGACGAGATTCTCACAGTTGCTGACGGAATCATGGTTGCGCGTGGCGACCTCGGCGTCGAACTGCTTCCAGAAGAAGTCCCAATCGTTCAGAAAGAGATCATCAGAAGATGCTATATGGCGGGTAAGCCGGTTATCACTGCGACTCAGATGTTGCACACAATGATCGAAGCCCCTCGCCCAACCAGAGCTGAGGTCTCGGATGTCGCCAACGCGATCTACGACTTTACTTCGGCAGTGATGCTCTCGGGCGAAACTTCGGTCGGCAAATACCCGATTGAATGTGTCAAACTGCTGGCGCGCGTCGCCGCCAACACCGAAGAGGCAATCGATTACAAGCGAATTTATGCCGCCTTTGCAAGTACCGAAGAATTCGCCGACCGCACCGGCGCAGTCACCAATGCAGCCATTACCACGGCCTACAATGTTGGAGCCACGGCAATCATAACCGTAACCGAATCCGGCAGAACTGCCCAGGCCCTGTCGAAGCTGAGACCGAGCATTCCCATCATTGCAGTGGTCAGCAACCGTCAGCTTTATCATCAGCTCAGTATCAACTGGGGTATTACACCGGTCATGGGCTCTCGATTCACCAGCATTGAAGAACTCTATCGCGAGTCAGTGCGACTGAGCCTCACTACCGGTTTTATCAAGGAAGGCGACACAGTCGTGCTGGTAGCCGGTCTGCCAGTGGGGCGCAGCGGCGGTACCAACATGATCAAGGTCGAAACAGTAGGACACCCCGGCCCCTGCCCGAAACGCCGCAAGGATGACGAACCTTCACAGGCTCTGCAGTTCAAGCTCGGCCTCGAAAAAAGCGCACACGCACGACTTAACCAGCCGGCAGGTGGTGGTGCCGGAACACCGCTCGACCTGCTCAGCCGCCCGCTGGTTTCGAGCCCGCGCAATAATCTGCGCTGATTTTTCCGATTGACGAAACAGGCCTTCTGAACCTGTAATCTGCAGGAACAGAAGGCCTGTCAGCTTCTGCCGCAGTTAAGACAGAAAACGCTTCAGAGTATCGAGGAAATAACGGTTCTGCTCGGGGCTGCCGACGCTTACGCGCAGATGTTTTGCCAGCAGCGGATGCGCCCCGACATCGCGAATCGCGATATCGTTCTGCTTGAGGTATTCGAACAGCCCGGGCGAACGTTCACCGGCGGTGAAAGTAAGAAAGTTGGTCGCCGACGGCAGTGTCTTTATACCATCGATCTGTCGCATATCTTCGTAAAGCTGGTGTTTGAGAGCCACGGCAGCGGCAGTGTGCCGCAGAAACAAGTCCTTGTTGAGCAGCATGGTCATCACGAATGCCTGCACCATGATGCTGGTATTGAAAATCGTCTGCACCTTGCGGATTTCTTCGACGTTCTGCGGCTGGCTGACCAGATAACCAAAACGCAGACCAGCAGCCGAAAATGATTTAGAGAATGATCTGACAACGATCAGGTGCGAAAAATCAGCAACCCGCTCCACCATTGTCTTGCCGCTGAATTCAAAATAGGTTTCATCGAGCAGAACAGGTTTCTTCGTATTTTCGAGAACGTAGAGAATTTTCTCGTCGCTGAGCAGGTGCCCGGTCGGGTTATTGGGGTTGCAGAGTATGCCGAGGCGGCAGTCTGGCGAATTGAGCACTTCGAGATATTTTTTTTCATCAAAATCGAAATCGGGCAGATAGTCGATAAATTTGATTCCCAGACCGGCCGCGCGCGAATAAGTTGAATAATCGAAATAGGAAGGGGCCAGCGAAACTGCGAAGGCAGCATTATTCTCGCGAACGGCGAGAAAACAGGAAAACAGCATGTCGTCTGCGCCATTGCCCCAGAGCAGATTGTCTTTGCTCACTCCGTGTCCGACATAATCGACCAGAAGGCGTTTGAGTTCGCCGGTAACCTGACTGAAATAGCGGTTAAGATGCACTTCCTGCATGGTCTGGTGAAAGGCTTCGTCAATCGCCTGAAATGGGTCGAGAACGCTTTCATTCAGGCACATCATGTTCTTCTTGCGCGGAACTGAGATATCGGCAGGCGGGCCGGCCTGCAGCAGATCTTCACGAAAAAGGTTCATTTTGTTTTCCTTTCCTGCTATGTTTTTCAGGCATCTTAACAGGGAATATGCTACAATTCAAGCATTGCAGGTTGGAGGAGTATGAATGGGAAGGTACAATAGCGGCGAGCAGAAAAGCAGCGGTTGCGGCACTTTCATTATCCTGATCATTTTTGCTCTGATGGCATATGGCGATAAAGACCTTGAGAGCCGCAAGGAAAGAAAACGTAAAGCCGTGGTTCATCCGGTTGCCGGCAGACTGGATGAGGCTACCCGCCAGATTGCCGAACAAAGCGATGAGCAGCTGATCAAGCTATACAACCCTGAATCAGCAGACTATTCACTGGACGCAAAAACCGGACGCTCACTTCTTCACATGCTTTGCGAACTCAATCGCCACGAAGTTCTCAAAGTCATGCTTGAAGGCGGTGCGCCGCCTGATCCGCGCAATTTGCGCCAGGAGACTCCTCTGCATGTGGCCATACAAAAAAAGAGCAGCGAATGTGTCAGCCTTTTGCTAATACATGGGGCCGACCTGACCGCCATCGACGGCAAAAGCTATTCAATTCTGCATGCAGCGGCTGAATTTGGCTATTATGAAGTTGCCAAAGAAGCTATGCGGGCCGGCGCCGAGCTCGAAGCAAAGGCTTACGACTTCACTCCGCTGCACTGGGCCTGTTTCAATGGGCATCTGCGCCTGGTTGTCCTGTTCTGCGAAAACGGTGCCAATACGACTACGCACGGCAAAGGCTGGACACCCGGCGATCTTGCCTTTGGCAAACATCCGCAGATAGTAAGCTACCTCGCCAGCCGCAATGCATCGTTCAACAAAAGCTTTTTGATCGATCATTATGATTTGAAAGATGGCTGGCCATTTTTGAGCGCAGGCGAAATCGTCGAGATGTCAGGCGACCACCCGGCAATGCAGGCAGTGCGCGACGACTCACCAGAAACCCTGGCTGATCTGAACAGCCGGATGATCGAGCTCGACATTACCAACAAAGCCGGCACTTCACTTCTCATCGTAGCGATTGCCAACCGCAAAGCAGCAACGGCCCTTTATCTGGCTGAGTACACCAGAAAACTCAACGAGGCCGACTCCAACGGCAAGAACGCTCTGATGCATTCTCTTGCTATGGGCTACAAAGATGTCAGCCGCAGCCTGCTGAAGCGCGGCATCAAACTCGATCATCTCGATACCGGCGGCAACAGCGCTTTGCATTACGCAGTCGCCAGTTGCGACAACGACATCGTTGCCGAAATGATCGACAAAGGCGCCGATATTTTTGCCGTGAACAATTTTGCCCGCGGCATGATGCATGTTGCCGCCGAGAATTCCAACGAAGTCATTTTTCCGACTCTGATTGCTAATGGTTGTGACGTGAACCAGGAAGACATTAGAGGCAACACCGCTTTACATCTGGCTGCAAAGGCAAATAATTTCACCATCCTGCAGGCTCTGCTCACCAACGGAGCCGATTTTGCCGTCAGAAACATGCAGGGAAAAGTCGCAGCCGATCTCGCCACAAGTCATGAAGCAGCCCAGCTGCTGCGCAACCGCTTCGAAATCGAGGGTTCGAACCCGGCCAAACGCGCACTTCCAGCTGAGGTACGCACTATGACGACGCCAACCCGAGACCTGGTCGAGCAGAGAGATGCCAGATAACAGCTCTGAACGCCAGTTCAGAAAGCTGGCGCCCAGCATCCCCGGCATTGGCTATCTTCTATTATTCTGGCTTCTGGCGGTTGGACTGCCTGCTCTGGCGATTCTTACCCTGCTCAACAGCAGCGAACTCAGTCGAAAAGAACAACTGAAGAACTCGGTCAGTGACAGAATGCTCGACGACATGAACAGTCTACTGCGCGAGTTCAGCGCCGAATCATACTTCAGCGCCCGCATCACACAGGCCGAAACGGCAGCCGGACTGCCACCGCGCCATTCCAACCTGACTTCGCAGATAGTTTCTGTTCGCGAAATTCACCAGCAGCTGCACAGAGAATTTTCTAAAATCAGAGGTCTGCGGCTGATCACCATCATCTCTGGCGATCAGAACTTTTCTGACATACTGATAGATCATGACAACGAAAACTTCGCCGATTACCCCAAACCCGGGCAATGGGCTGCCAGAACCATACTGAAGGCAATAACCGCACGCGCGCAGAACCAGTCGACCGATCAGACGCTTTCGGCCGTCGAGCTGCGCATGTTGAGAAATTTCAACGACTCGATATTCGGATCCTACTTCAACCCAGTTGACAGCGACGAAGACTTCAACAGTGGGTTCATCACCAGAAACAACGGCAGCAATCTGCATACAGCCCGCAGAGTTGTGGTTAACAGCGAGAAAGAGGTGGTATTTTCTTATCTCGCCATATTTGTCGAGACGGCACAGATATTCACAGAAGCCTGTCAGGAAATTACCGGTCGGAACAGGTTTTCTGAATTCGCTATGCGCTTCGTTTTAAAGCCGGCAACGGCTTTTCCTTTTCTCATCGAGAACAGAGATTCAAGCTTGAGTCTCTATGCCCCGGTCAGCTTCGGAAAACTCAACGCTGGAGCGCATGCACACGGCAATCTGATCGACCGACTGATCGCTCAGGGAAAATTGACTGAAAAACCCGCACAGTATCCACATCTCGTGCTGTCTTCGCGACCTTTGCAGGAATTGATCGGTAAACGTCATGCTCACGCAAGAATGCTGGTATTTCTGGTTTTATGTGCTTCTCTGCTTGTATTGAAGCATTTTCAGCAGACAGGCATGCTCAGTCTAAGAATAAGAGTGCGCCTGTTCGCAGCAGTCTTTCTGGCCACCATTCTGCCGGCAACCGCTTTCATGTTTTCAGCCTATCGCCACAACCAGCAGCAGACAGAGTTGCGTCAGACAGCTCTCATCGAAGAAATGAAAACCAGACTCAAGCTCTTCGAACTCAACATCAGGTCTCAGGACGAGATACTCAATCAGAAAGCTTTCGCACTTGTCGACGAGCTCAACCGCAATATCGACATGCCAGACGAAGTTGTCAGCGAAATCCTCACCCGACATGCAAAAAGCAATTTTGCCGGAGCCATGTTGATCAGAAACAATGGCCTGAGCCTCGAGATCGTTGATCGAAGTTCGACTACACTGCGCAACAACCCTGATCAACTTACGTTTTCGCGAGATATCTATTTTGCCTCGATGATAAAATTTTTCGACTATCTCGGCCTCATACTCGAAAATTTCTACAGCAAACTCGAAAGCACTCCGAATGGCCGAAAACTAAAGGCTCTGTCGGCCATTTTCACGTCAGAAGACGTCGAAAATTTCTGCAGTTACGAAGGCTCAGCCCAGACGACGAAAAAAGATTCGGCAACGCTTCGCTTCAGCAACTTCAAGATCATTCCGCATGGTAATAAAAAGGGAGCGGGCGCGGCAGTTCTGCTGCTTGTGCAGGATATTCGGAAAGTTATCGACCAGATTCTCGCCGATCAGCTGGCAAAATGGTCATTCTATGACCAGCCAACCAGCGAAGGCAGAATCCGCAACATGCTGGCGGGCACCTTCGACCTCGAAGCCAGTTCACTCGACCTCTCGCGTATCTGGCCGGCAGGAACGAAACTCGACAGCAGCCAGAAAAGCCTGATTGCAGAAATCGCCAACGGCAAAGCCGAAGTCAGCCGTATAATCAGCGAATCAGATGCGCCACCGGTTGCAATGGTCGCCGCCAAGATCGGCGGTTATCCTCTCATTGCCATCTCCAGGTGCACAATGCAGAAACTCAACGCCGACAACAGCCATACCGACCTGTTTCTGCTGGCGAGTTTTGCCTGGCTCATGATCATTCTGATGATTCTGGTCAGTCTGCTCGACGAACTGTTCGCCACCCCGATCAACCGGCTTCTGACGGCTGTCAGATTGACAGAAAAAGGTTACGAGGCAGAAATAATAAATGATTCTGACAATGAACTGGCGCAACTGACCGGTGAATTCAACCTGATGAACCGTAATCTCAAAGAACGTGAGCGCCTGGCCAGATTCATCTCGCATGAGGCGGCCCAGACAATATCCCGCGAAAGCAGGGAATTGTCTGACATACCTCCCTGCCGCGAAGAACGCAGCATACTGTTCATACATATCCGCGGTTTCAGTGAGTTTAGCGAAAGACTCAGCCCGGAACAGCTGATCGACCTGCTCAATCGGTTTTTTCCCTTTGCTGAAAAACTGATCAATGAAGCTGGAGGACAGATCGACAAATATATTGCCGATGCGATAATGGCTGTTTTTTCAGGCGGCGAGAACGAGCTTACAGCGGCAGTCAGAGCGTGCATGGCGGCACAGGCGATTCGACGCGACATTTCTCGGCTGAATCATACGCTGGCGGCCGAAGGACTGCCAGGCATCGCTCTGGGCGCCGGCATCGCCAGCGGTGAAGTGATTTCGGGCAGAATCGGCGCAACCAGCGGCCGGCGCGACTATACCGTGATTGGCGACCGGGTGAACCTTGCCGCCCGTCTCGAAACCATGTCGCATTTTTCCGATCAGACAAGAATTCTGGTCGATGAACAGACGAAACTGGCGGCGTCGGCCGCATTTTCCTTTAAAAACCACGGAGAACTGCCGGTAAAAGGCAAAACTGCGCTGGTGCAGGTATATGAGCTGCATGATTGACAACACTGACAAAAAAGCGGCGGTTAAACTGAAAATAGAGCGCAGCCTGTTTCTCAGACTGGCGCCAGTTCTGCTCTGGGTTCTGGCGGTGTTTCTGCCAATGCTGATCGGCAGCCGCGTTTACTTTATATCGTTACAGAAACGACAACAGAATCTGGCCGCGCAATCTCGCCAGCAGCTGATGGCGCGAGCCCAGCAGCTGACCTACCGGTTACAGCCAAAAACCATTGCCAGAAGTTTTTTCAATATAAACGATTACGAATGGCATTACGTGAATTACCGTTATCACTCGGTGCGCAATGTCTTTGAGGGTCTACCGGTCGTCAAGGCACTGCCAGATTTTGAAAAGGACATTGACGCCGAAGTCCTCAGATTCAGTCGATATCTGCATGATAATTACCGTTTCGAACCTGAGTTTTTGTTCGCTCTCGACGAGAACCAGGCGAGTTGCAGCATGCTTGTCTCGAAACGGCTCAGCATGCCCGCCAATGACATGGCCGCACTCAGAAGAGAGCTGCCCGAAATCTGTAAAGGGCTGAACTATAAAGACACCTATGGCCAGCAGACACCTCGCGAATTGCGGCATTACAGAGAATTTGCAACATTCAATCAGATGGTGGCCGTAGCTCACCCCTTCAATACCAGACCATGGCGCCTCGGCAGCCGATTTTCGGCTAAGCTCAACCAGAACCTGTATCTGGTAACCATAAGCTATCCGGTCATAAACAATCGTCAAAACTATCTGTTGCTGGGCTTTACCATCGACAACATCAGACAAAATGTCATACTCGATCACCTGTGCGCCTCGCTCAGCGATGAATTCATCAGCCTTCAGGCTGGCCATTCGAACGCGCGAAATATTCCTTCATTCATCGATCATGAAGAAAAGGTCGAACTGTTGACCAGATTGCCACTCGCTTTCGAACTGCTTTTCAGAACTGCTGCCGCCGGAAAATCTGATAAAAAGACCGTAATTAAGCTGACTTCGAGCACAAAAGCTTTCAATCGCCAGTTCAAGCGGGAAGTCGATGCCGCCAACATCCTGCTGCTTGTCGTCGGCAGCCTGAGCCTGCTGGCAGCTGCCGGCCTGGCAATGGGCAGGTTCCGACTCACCGCAGGACTTACCAGAATAATCACTGCAAGCTTTGTCGCCTGCATGGCTTTTCCGCTGACGGCAATCTTCTGGCAGGGGCTGTTGCAGCACCATTCAAGCAGCGAAAGCGACATTCAAAACACCATGCACAAGATTTCCCGGCAGATCAGAGAACTCGATCAAAGTTTTCTACTGCAGAGTTACCGGCGTATGCTGCTGTTCAAATTCGTCGCCGACAGTTTTGAGCGGCTACCCATGCCTGCGTGGGGACGCATGGTCAGGCTGATGTTTTCAGACCAGGCAGAAGACCGTTTTTCAGATCAGTTCAAGACTTGTTATCTTTATGATTCACTCGATCGCGAATTTTACCGCGGCCAGGTGAAAACCGAGAATCAGGCGATAGGCGATATGTCACGCCTGTTCGTAGGTGTTTCGCGCAAGCTGATGATGCAGATTGGTGCAATGTCAGGATTGAGCGAAAAGGATCGTAGCAGAATTGGCCAGATTGCTGATTTTGCCTCAGGCCTGATGGAACAACTGCTGCGGCCAAAACTGTTGAACCAGATTTATAAAACGCAGGGCGAGTTGTTTATGAGCGATTTCATGGCACGACGTTCACTTCTCTGCAGCCATTTTTTGCGATCAGCCGGGAAAATAACCGGATATCTGATGTTTGTGACCGAGAACTTTCTGCTGATGGAACGCATAAGTGAAATGCAAAGGCAGAACTCTTTTCCGACACGGCTGACCGTCGATGATTACCTGGTCGATCTGGTGTTTTACCCGATCGATGATTATGCCGAGCGTGGCCTCAATGATCGAATCATATACGAAGACGACAATCTCACGCAGCGAACCGACAATCTCAAGGAAATTGCCAATGCCTTGTATGCAGGCGCTGATTTTAACCAGATAAACAATCTTCATCTGCAAAACCCGCATCTGATAGTTACCGACAGAATCTTCAACAACAATGTATTCGTTTTTGCCATGGCGAAGCCGCTGCGAAGCCCCTACCGCATGCCGTGGTCGCTGCTGGCATTGTCGCTTATCGCCATCATAAGTTGTCTGGCTCTGGCCGGCGGCGTAGCAAAAATGCTTCTGCTGCAGATTCCACCATTTCTGGTGGCCATGCGCGAGATCGAAAACGATCGCTATGACTGGCAACTCAACCTGTCAGGCTCTGACGAGTTTTCTGAGCTGGCAGGCTCGATCAATTCAATGCGGATAAGCCTGCTCGAGCGCCGCAAGATGATGCAGCTGGTATCAGCCAGTGCGATCGAAGCCGCCCGCTCAGACCTTCAGCAGCAGGGCGCTGCTCGACGCCGCGATGCTGCTATTCTGTTCTGTGATATCAGAAGTTTTACTACTATCAGCGAAAGCCGGTCGGCCGAAGAAGTGGTCGATATGCTCAACAGCTATTTCTCATACATGTGCCCGATCATCGAAGAACATGGCGGCTTCGTCGACAAGCTCATCGGCGACGCTATTCAGGCAGTATTTCTCGGAGATCCCGCAACAGCTGTATTGGCAGCAGCAAGAGCAGCTTTGCAGATGCGCGCAGGCCTCGACGACTTCAACCGACAACGCAGAAACAACGGGTTGTTCACCATCGACAACGGTATCGGCATAGCCGCCGGAACAGTAGTAACCGGTCTGGTAGGTTCGCAGACCGGCAAACTTGATGCCGCCCTGCTCGGCAATGTGTTGCACAAGGCCCAGACTCTCGAAGCCAAAAGCAAACATGCTGCCGACACAAGAATTCTGATCGACCGCGAAAGCTGGCATAGTGGCGGCGAATTGTTGATTGTCAAAACAATCCAGGATCCTTCGGCAATCAGTTCAGAAACAGAACGGAATCTGTTCGAACTTATTGCAATCAAGGCTGCTGCAGAATGATACGGTATTCATGAAAACACTTAAACCAGCCAGATTTTCCAACATCAAACTGCTGGTATTCTGGCTGTTCGTTTTCGTATTCCCGGTAGTAACGGCAAAAGTCCTTATCAACACTCATGAAGCACAGCAGCTCCGCAGCAATGAGACAGGTCGACAGGCTGAACTGCGTTATGAAATGGATCAGTTCATCGCAGACCTCGACCTTGGCTATCAGATCGAAAAGCAGATAAAGTCGGCTGAGCGCATTCTGAGCGGCAAACTTGCCGGCAGCAGCGTGAATCCACAGACAGTATGCCGACTGGTCCGGGAAAGTTTTGCAGAAACAGGCATCTTCATGCCGGTTCTTATCGCTGCTTATCTGCCTGAAAACGGAAAGACCGAAGTTCTGCTTTCTGATCCCGGCTATGTAAACCCGGGCCGAAAATCTCTGGAAATAATCATGTCATATATCAATGACAAAACCCATGGCAGAATAGACGAGAGCAGGGACAGAATGTACAAACTGGTCTGCCGGGCAGCATTTGGCGATTATCTGCAGCCTGGAGAACAGGATGGACTTCTGACCAGCGGTTTTATGAGCAGAGGAAAGGGTGATCGCACCTTTATCTACCATAATCATGTTGCAGCCAATTCTGAAAAAAAGCAGCGCATCCTGCTGCTGACAGTTTTCGCCGAGTCCAGAACCGGAGTGCGCGAGCTGCTGCAGCTTGCTTTGAAAGCAGGTAAAAACTCGTCGACGGCAAGAAGTTACGCCCTGCTTCAGACTGCAGTCAGCCGTGACTTCTTCTACGACCGCCACAATCGTATGTATTACGCGGTTCCTGTGCCGCCGGCAGCTTTAAGAACCGGTTCACATCAACGCAAAGACTGGTATTCCAGTGCCATAAATTCGCAACAGGCACTGCATAAGCCAGGTCGTCTGCCTTATGCCGTGGTTTCGCACAAACCGCAACTCAATCATCACGACAAAGTTTCAATCCGCGACCTCGCCAACCTGCTGTTGCTTGCCATATTTTTTACCGGCACCGCACTAGTGCGTCAGATCGTTACCGACCGCTTTGCCAGAGCGCCGGTGAATCGCAAGTTTGCCATGTGCATCCTGCTTTCTACAGCCCTGCCCTTTGCCATCATGGTTGTTGCAACTTACCGCTATTTCGCCCATTTCAGCCAGACCACTATTCAGAACCATTTAAGCAACATGAGCAATGATCTCTATCTCATGGAATCAAACATTCACAATCATGAACAGCGCGAAAAGTTCAAACGGGCTTCCTTCATTAACCGGCTGAAAGCCAGTTCACATCTGGAAGCGGCCGAGCTCAGGCAAATTCTCGACCAGGAACTCGGGCGACTGTTCATGGGATACATAATGTTTCGTAACGACGCCACTCTGGTAGAACGCCTGCCCGAAACGGGTGAAGTAAGCGAAGATGATCGCGGCAAGCTTATGTTATGGAGAGACCTGACACTGGCTCAAGCATATGACGTATTTGTCAACGCCGGCGTACTTGGCAGAGATTTTGACCGGAGAATTCTCCAGGTTCCCGATTTCAAGCGCTGGCGGGCATTCAGCGTACACTACCTTGATATCGACCGCAGCTCATTCTGCAGCCAGGACGGAGAATATTTTCCTGCCAAAATTTCTGAACGGCAATACGTCGAGTTCTCAACCCATAACCTGTTTCGTGAAGGCAGTCCAAATCCGGTATGGGCGATTCTTGCCCTGCTGACCGACTCGCGAGCATCCTGCGAAAGATACCTCAACGAACTGCCGGGCAACACCTTCATCAGCTTATCGGATGATATGGTCACACATACCGCAATATATTGCCTGAATTCTCTGAGTCAGATCGACCGGCAACTGTCATGGCCGATGAGCGCCCTTGCCGATGACCAGATGTTGCAGGCAGTGGCCAACCTGACTGCCGGAAAAACAGAAACAGCCTGGTACAGCTTCGACCAGAGCGGCGCCGCCAGACTTTTCTGCGCCAGAGCCGTTTCTGACACACCTTTTATCATAGCATCGCACAGCACTCTACACTCTCCAGCTATAATCAAAGCTTTTCTGCCGATTCTTCTACTGATTACCGTTCTTTATCTGCTCGCGCTCATCAAACTTCTGAGCATGGTGCTGGCCGAGAGTTTCATCAGTCCGGTAAATATGATGATGCAGGGGTTGTCGGCGCTTGATCATGGCTGTTACCCGGCGATTGTCTGCCATTCTTCAAATGAGCTTGGCAGTCTCATCGATGACTTCAACGGTATGGTTCTGGGCATGAGACAGCGACGCATTCTCGAGAGGTTCATCTCAGATGAGGTTTCACAGAGCGTTGCCAGCGTTGAGTCCAACGACGATCAGGCAGCCGGCACTCTGGTTCATCGCGCCATCATGTTCATTCACATTCGCAGCTTTGAAAAAATCTGTGAAAGCCTTGAGCCTGAGGCGGTAATTACCCTGCTCAACCTCTACTTCAGCACCCTTGAACCGGCAATAATGTCATGCGGCGGCCAGATCGACAAATACATCGGCGACGCCATAATGGTAAGCTTTTCGGCTGAACGCTGCAATGGCCGACCAGAATATGCTGCAGCTGTGACAGCCCTGCTCTGTCGGCGAAAACTGCCTGAACTCGGTCACCGGCTTGCCGGTTGTAACCTCCCGCACATCGTTATTGGCACAGGAATCGCCGCCGGCCCGGTAATTCTTGGCAAAATCGGTGCCAAAAATGGCCGCAAAGATTTCACTCTTATCGGCGACGCAGTGAATCTTGCGGCCAGGCTTGAGTCAGCATCGCACCATGACACCAACCCGCACATACTGGTGTCCGAGATAATCAAAGAAGCAGCTGCACCACTGCATTTCATCTCTTCCGGCAGGCTTGAGATCAAAGGCAAGAAAGTCGCGGTCGAAGTTTTCGAACTTGAGGATCAGGGTATATGAAGCGCGTTACGATAAGCTCAAGTCCGGGCCTGATAAAAGGATTATCACCGCTGCTGCTCTGGATAACGGTCATTCTGCTACCGGCATTCGCTGCCAGATTGATTTTCAACTCGGCCACTACCATGGAAAACGATCTGTATCATGCGCGTATGCAGCAGAAACTGCGCATAGAACTACAAAAGTACGACTCGACACTACAGCCTCAAATTTTTATCAGCACTGCTTTTGAAAGAAGCACCAGCGAAAAACTCATGCAGGAATGGGATACAGGCAAGGACATCAGAGATAGTTACCTGGCCCATAAAATTCTCGGCCGACTGCCAGGTTTTCTCGCCGCAGCGAACTCGCCTGTCGACAAGTTCATGCAATTCAGCAGAGAGATTGCCGGACTGCCTCCGCAGGCGGTTTTTGTTATCGCCGAAAGCGAGCAGAACTGTCACTGGCATTTGGAAAAGCCTTTCAGCCAGTCACAAAACCATGGCAATCTGACAAAATTGCTTGCAGCAGTATGGCAGTTTCTGGAACAACGCAACAGCTTCGCCGGACAACCGCTCATTCCCAAAAAATATGAAGATCTGGCCGCCTTTCCCGAACTCAACCAGGCCATCGGTCTTTTTCAGCCAATCAAGTGCTCATATGGTGCAATAATCGAACGTTATTCCCATAAGGCCAGAGATATCACCTATATCGCCATTCTACCCGTTCCTGCGGCAGTGACCGGCAAAGAAAACCGCTACATCATCGCCGTCTACTGCCGCAACGCATTTTCCCCGCAATTCATGCTGCAGAAAACCACCAGAGGCTTTTCCAACGGCAGTTTTACCCACAAAGCAATTTTGACACCGGAACGCGTATTGCCATCATTCTGCGAAGACAAGCGGCAGATGACACTGACCGGACAGCTGCCGCACGAGTTTACCAGACTGCTCGCAGCAAGGAAACTGCCAGAGGGTCAGCAGCCGGCAATAAGTATCAGCTGCCCGGTCAAATCACCAGATGCCGACCATAAGGACATTGCTGTCAATCTGTTTCTAAAAATCACGGCAATTTTATCATTTATGTTCACCGTTGCCGTCATGCTCGGCAGAATCGGCAATTCCGGCACTCTTCACAAACTGGTCAGAGCATGCTTTCTAACCGGCATACTCTTACCCCTTACCGCTTCAATATGGCTCGGAATCTGCCATGACAACTCAAGAAAGCAGCTCGAAACCGAACTGATGCTTGATTTCATGCAGCAGCAACTGGCTCTGACCGAGCAGAAAATTCTTCTGCAGATTTCCCGCAGCATACTTTTCCAGAATATTTTTATTGAACGCACGGGCAGACTTTCGCCCCAGAAACTGCGCAAAATCAATGAAATCACGAAATATGTCAGCTACATGCCGAAAGATAAAAGCAGACTCGAAGTCTGTGAACACATGGGAAGACGCTTCTACAGTTATTTCATGCTGCACCCCGAAGTCGATGACAATATAATCGGCATGGGGGCAGGCCAGGGCCAGGTAACGGAGTCCCTTTACCCTGTTTTTATAAGTCCGGCACAGGAAATTCTGTTCCAGCTTGGTGCCTGGAATATCTCAAGCGAGAAATCCAGACAGCTGTTGCAGAGATCTCAAATCACCCAGGGGCTGATCGATGTTGCCATTGATCGCCGGATGCTGTCGCGCATATTTGCCGAAGAACGGATACCGGTATTCAACAGCATGACGACAGGCAGAGAATACATTACCTGTGGTTTCTGGAAAGACAGCCAGAATACCAAAACCGGCATTCTCTTCATGCAGTCGAATCGTGAGAACTGGAAAAGCGACATTCTCGAACTGATCAAGGAGAATATGCTGCAGACAGTATATTACCGGGACGGTTTTGAACTGACGGTACGGGTATTTTTCCCGAATGCTTATCGGCAGAGGGTTCTCGACAGCGACACTCACAATGTAGCAGCCAGGTTTTCACCTGACAACAGGACTCTGTGGGAAGCCGCCCAGGCCATGTTTCTGGTTTCGCAGGTTTCACGTATCAACAACCTTGACTCAGAGCAGCCACATCTGCTTTGCGGCCAGGCTATTCTAAGTGGCGATAGTTACCTGATGGCTCATGCGGTGCCGGTTCCCGACCGCTATCAGGCCAGCGGCATGGCTGGTTACGCGCTTCTAATGCTGCTGGCCATTCTTAGCAGCTATTATCTGGCAGGCGGTGTGGCATGGCTGCTTTTGCGCTCGATTCCAGCCTTTCAGGCTTCGATGCATGAAATGGCACAACAGAATTATCTCTGGCAGATCGAGCTGAACAGCGGCGACGAATTCGACCGGCTGGCACACACCTTCAATCATCTTGGCCGACAGCTTTACGAAAGGCAACAGATAAGCCAGCTCGTTTCTCGTAACGTTCTCGACGCGATAAATTCAGGTGACGACCTGATGCTGCGCCCCGGCGGCAGCAGGGTGAACGCCTCGATACTCTTTGCCGATATCCGCAATTTCACAACTCTCACCGAAAAATACCCGCCACAGCAGATTGTATCGATGCTCAACGATTATTTTTCGCTGATGGCAGAACAAATCGAAAGCCGCGGCGGCATCATTGACAAATTGGTTGGTGACGCGATTCAGGCGGTTTTTTACCATCATGAATGCGAAAACGGCGCAAAAGCTGCGGTAACCGCCGCTCTGGCGATGCGCGCCGGCCTTGCCGATTGCAACCGGCAGCGAAGTAAAAGCGGTCTGTTCACTATCGACAACGGGGTCGGCATCTGCACCGGCAGCGTTATCTGCGGGCGCGTAGGCTCAGACCAGGGCAAGCTCGATGCGACGCTGGTCGGCAGTCTGGTCGGTCAGGCCGCTCAGCTCGAAAGTATGAGCAAGGCCGGAACCAGCAGCAAAGTGTTTATCGACGGCAGAACCGCCGCCATGCTTGGGCCGGATCTTGTCTGTCAGCCGGTAGCAGCCGATAATCGGGTGTTCGAAATTCTGGAGCTGAATGACTGAATGGAGCTACTTGCTCTGAACCCTGAAGACGCCGTCCCAGTCAGGGCCAGGTGGGCTTGCGTGCAGTTCGCGGCAGCGGCTGAGATACATTTCGGCAGCCGGATCTTCCTGCAGAATTTCGAGCAGCTTCTGAAATTTCTCGTAAGATTCCCGCCATTCGCGATTTAGATAACTTCGCAGCGCATCTTCAGACAGGGCAGCGACTTCCAGCTGATTTTCAGCATCGGCCGACTCTCGTGAACCCAGCAGCTGATAAATCTTTACGCTGCCATGGCGCCCTTTTACAGCAACGATATCGAGCGGTCGGAAAATGAATTCCTCGCCGGCAGCTTTGGCAGTCGACTGGCTGACGATTATTTCGGTTTCGTACAGCTTGTTGAGGCCTTCAAGACGACTTGCCAGATTGACGTTGTCACCGATGGCCGTGTAATTGAAGCGATCTGAAGAACCAAAGTTGCCGACCAGCGAAACTCCAGTATTTATACCGATTCTCGTGGCAAACACCTCTTTTCCTTCATTGCGCCATTTTTCGTTAAGCTCACCCGTGGCCCTGATTATCTCGACTGCGGCGCGGCAGGCATGGCGAGCCTGATCAGAACTGGCCATCGAAGCACCCCAGAAGGCCATTACCGAATCGCCGATATATTTGTCGATCGTGCCGCCATGGCGGTGAATCAGGGCAGCAATGCAGTCGAAATATTGTGAAAGCTGCTCCATCAGCTGCGATGGCGACACTTTTTCGGCAATCGAAGAAAAATTCGAAATATCGGTAAACATCAGGGTAATCTCTTCGGCATGCGCTTCGAGACGCGCTTCATCATGCCGGTTAACCAGCCCCAGAACGATCTCTGAAGGCACATACTTCTTGAAGGCTCCCAGCGCCTTTTTCATCGAGTTCATGGCCTCGCTCATTGCATGAATTTCTGAAATTGGCGAGTGAATTTCAATCTCACCCTCAAAATCAAGCTTCTGAATCTTTTCGGCTTCGTGCGTTATGCGCTTGATCGGGTTGGTCAACTCTCGCGCCAGTGTCGAAGTCAGAAATCCGCCAATGATCAGCAACCAGAACGAAAAAAGCAGCGTCGTCTCATGAATTCGCGCGATCGGCCCGATAAAATCCTCTTCCGGCACAATTATGCCAAGAATCCAGTCACGACCGAAATTATCAGGAAACGGCCGGAAAGAGGCGATGTAATTATCGCCACCATGTTCGTAAGTAAAACGCAGCTTCTTTTCTTCGATGAACTTTTCGAGCGCCGACTTTATCCAGCCGGTTTTGATACTCTGTTGCAAAGGTGAGCGCGGCGCTCTGACGTTATCGACATCGAGTCCCGATTTTTCTGGATAAGCCAGAATATTGCCCTCGCTGTCTGCAATGAACGCCAGACCTGAATCGCCAATTTTGAGACTTTTCAGGAACTCAGCCAGCTCACCCAGTCGAAAATCGATGCCGACTGCGCCGGCATAGGTTCCATCAGGCCCATAAACCGGATGTGCGCAGGTAATACCCGGCACCTGATCGGTAAACAGACGGTATTCACGGCTCCAGACGGCATGCCCTTCGGCCTTGGCCAAAACATACCATGGCCGCTCACGTGGGTCAAAATTGAGAATCGAGCTGCTGCGCGTCGCAATTATCTGCCAGTCATGATCACGGTCGATCTCGAGCACTCCGGCCGGCTCTCCGGTTCTTGAGACGATTCTGGTCGAATAGGTGCCGTCGGTCAGACGCCGCGCCATCACGAAGTTTCCACCTTCGTCGCCAAGATATACGGCTGAGAACTGCGGGTAGGCGTCGAGAGCCTCGAGACTGATCGTCTCGATCATTTCGGGGGAATTGGCAAACGTATCGCCGCGCTCGATCATGCGCCGCAGCAGATGTCCAGTCTTGCGGGCCGGCTCGAGATGGTTGCTGGTCTGCCTGATGATCGTTTCTGAGATCTGGTATAACAGCTCATCAGAAGACTGCAGCATGATTTCGGAATTGCTGCGGTAACCATAAATGACGATACCGGCCACAATCAACGAAAACAGGGCAAGAAACGAGAAAAAAACGACCACCTGCAGGCGATAGGTTCGGTAGAGAGCTCGTTTCATCATTACATCCGTCTAAATGTTTTTTGAGATTCTAACATTTTTTGCCCGGAACCGCAGCAATATCAATTTGCCTGTTCTGAAGGGCGACGATAAGTTGTTTATAATTTTGCGGAAAAGTTATATGATTGAGCCTGATGCCGGAACATTTGCGTTTTGCTGGCATCAGCTGCAGAATTCTGTTAAATACACTGCAAAAAACGCGGAGGTAAGGAATGTTGAATAACAAAGCTATTTCAGAGGCAATGACGATTAAACTCGATGCGACGCTGCCAGAATACCCTGAATTCGTGCCGGGAATCCGGCGAGCGCCCGATCGCGGTTTCACTCTTAACCGTCAGGAAACCGAAACTGCTCTCAAAAATGCTTTGCGCTATATCCCAGAAGAGCTGCACGAAGCACTGATACCAGAATTTCTCGATGAACTCAAAACGCGCGGCCGCATTTACGGCTACCGCTTCCGACCGGCCGGAAATTTATATGGAAAGCCGATAGACGAATACAGGAGCAATTGTACTGAAGGCAAGGCATTTCAGGTAATGATCGACAACAACCTCGATTTTGCGATCGCTCTTTATCCCTACGAACTGGTCACTTACGGCGAAACTGGCCAGATCTGCCAGAACTGGATGCAGTATCGACTGATTAAAAAGTATCTCGAAGTGATGACCAGCGAACAGACGCTGGTAGTCATGTCAGGACACCCGCTCGGGCTGTTTCGTTCGCACCCTTCGGCGCCACGCGTGATTATGAGTCATGGTCTGCTGATCGGCATGTTCGACAATCAGGAAGAATGGCACCGCGCTATGCAGCTTGGTGTCACCAATTACGGTCAGATGACCGCCGGCGGCTGGATGTACATCGGGCCGCAAGGCATAGTTCACGGCACTTTCAACACGATCCTGAACGCCGGCCGCATCAAACTCGGCATCAAAGCCGACGAAGACCTGACCGGGCATCTGTTCGTCTCCTCAGGTCTCGGCGGCATGAGCGGCGCTCAGCCCAAGGCTGTCGAAATTGCCGGCGGCGTTGGCATTATCGCCGAAGTCGATGAATCGCGCATCAAGACACGACACGAGCAGGGCTGGGTTTCGCTTGTCGCCAGGACGCCGGCTGAAGCCTTTGCGATGGCCAGTGAACACATCGAGTCACGCAAAACCACTTCTATCGCCTTTCACGGCAACATCGTCGATCTGCTCGAATATGCCGTCGATAAAAAGATTCATATCGAACTGCTCTCAGACCAGACCTCCTGCCATGCAGTCTATGACGGCGGATACTGCCCCAAAGGCCTCAGCTTCGAGCAGCGCACCGAGATGATCGCCAAAAGCCCGGCAAAGTTCAGACAACTCGTCGATGCCTCGCTGAAAGACCATTTCAAGGCCATCAAAACCTTGTCAGAGCGTGGCACCTACTTTTTCGACTACGGCAACGCCTTTATGCGCTCGGTCTACGACGCTGGCGTCAAAGAAATCTGCGCTAACGGCGAAAACCCGCGCGACGGCTTTATTTTTCCGTCTTACGTCGAAGATATCATGGGCCCGATGCTGTTCGACTATGGCTATGGCCCGTTCCGCTGGGTATGTCTGAGCGGCCGCCACGAAGATCTGCAGAAAACCGACAAAGCGGCGATGGACTGCATCGACCCGAACCGCCGCGCCCAGGACCGCGACAACTGGGTATGGATACGCGACGCCGAAAAGAATGCGCTGGTAGTAGGCACTCAGGCCCGCATTCTTTATCAGGATACCGAAGGGCGCGTAAAAATCGCACTCAAATTCAACGACATGGTTCGCAGAGGCGAGATTGGCCCGGTAATGCTCGGCCGCGACCATCACGATACCGGCGGCACTGATTCCCCATACCGCGAAACCGCCAACATCAAGGATGGCAGCAATATCACCTCTGAAATGGCAGTTCATTGTTACGCCGGTAACGCTGCGCGCGGCATGAGTCTGATTTCGCTGCACAACGGCGGCGGCGTCGGTATCAGCAAGTCAGTCAACGGCGGCTTCGGCCTGGTTCTCGACGGCAGCGAACGTATCGACGAAATCATCAGACAGGCGATGACCTGGGACGTCATGTGCGGCGTCTCGCGCCGCGCCTGGGGCCGCTGCGAAAACGCCGTCGAAGTGACCGCAGCCTTCAATAAAGCCGGCAACAAAAATCACGTCACTCTGCCCTTCATCCCGGCAGAAGACAAGATCAAAAAAGCCGTAGCTGCGCTTTTCGACAAGTAAAGAATACAAGCAGTAACTCAGGGGTCCTGCTTACTCAGGCTCTCGACAGGGTCCCGACGAGGCATTTTTAACGGGTCCAGACATACAGGGCCTGGGAAACCTGATAGGCCAGGGTCAGGTGGCCGCTGGCATCCTTTTGTATGGCTGAATTGAGATAAGCGTCGAATTCGGCGCTTTTGCAGTCTTCAGCTTTGACGCCGGCTTTTTTGAGCAGCGTCTGGCGCGCTTCTTCGAAGCTGGTGAATGTCCAGCGGAAGGGGCGTTTAACGATGTAAAGATCTGGCAGCATGCCGCAGTCGACCATAGCGAAGTAAAGCACGCCGACGCGCATGCGTTCGAGTGGAACAGCGTCGAGTCTGAGAATCTGCCGCATTTCAGAGTTCAACGGCGAATCGGCATGCGGAATCAGAATAATCAGGCGGCGCGCACAGGCGTCAGCAAGCTTCTGCAGGGTTCGAGCCAGATGCGGCTGCCGCTGTTCGTCAGCTGATATTACGCCGAGACTGTTGAGGCAAAGCACGGTATCGTAGCGGCCGGGCAGCTGCAGGTCGAGCCAGCGGCCGGGCAGCTGTCTGATGTTACTGACGCCTTCACGCGAAGCCTGCAGCTGTAGCTGATCGAGCATCGCCTGCGAAAAATCGGTGACCGCGAGCTCTTTGACCATACCGGCAAGAGGAATTGCAAAAGTGCCGGGCCCGGCGGCAACATCGAGAACAGTCTCGTCACGCGACCACTCGAAACGCCGCAAGAATTCGAGGCTTTCCTGGCGGGCTTCGTCAGAATGTGCCTTGGCAGCGAAATCTGCTGCACGGCTGTTCCAGAATTCAGGGGTCTCCTTGTCTGAGGTATCGCCGTAGTTCTGCGACCAGCTATGCTGATAAAATTCACGTATCTTTTCAATATCGAAGTTCTGCATCTGAATTCTCCTGGCTACAACTATACCCCCTACTCCATCGTTTTTTCTACAACGATATAGTCAGGGCCATGCACAGGTTGAATCGACAGCAGACAGATGCGGCGTACAAAGTGAGGCTGTCTCCTCATGAGACAGCCCGAAAGCATTGGTTTGCACCCAATAGAATCCCTTGTAACTCCCTTTTTATCTTATATCAAAACTTCTTCAGTCTGGTCGGGAACATCTTCGTCTACGGCGTTAATCCTCAGTGACGGGACCGTTTCCCTAACTTCCATGTCACGGCTCACAGCATTGTCGAAATATGATATTGACAAGCCTGCCCTGACGACTTTGCCGTTGATGGCACCCGACATATTGTCTATGAGCTGAAGAAATCTTTCGAGAATTTTATCTTTGCTGCTGACAGCTGCCACATCGTTACTTACTGCCACTGCCGGCGTTTCTGACTGTTCTGGCACGATTTTGAGCGGTTCGGTCGCGCCTTTGACCATCGACAGCTGATAACCACCGCCGTAACTGACGGCGCCGGCTGAAGATGAACCGACGATGTTAGCTGGATTGGCAGCACCTTTGTTGATGCTGTCCTGCAGATAGATCTTGGCGATATCGGCCATCGAGACGCCAGTCAGCGAAGAGGCAGACCCACCGCCGAGACTCGACATCCATGAATTAGAAGTCATCGACGCGATCACCGATTTAAGGCCATAATCAGCCGCACTCAGCATATCGTTGACCATGCTTTTGGTAGTATCCAGGCCTTTACTGACCGAGCTTTCGGCCTGGCCGAGATAGTTGTCGAGCACATCGACGCCGGCTTCCTTTTCTGCAAGCAACCCGCTGACAAATCCCTTTGTCAGGCTGGCGAACTCTTCAGCAAGTGTCTGGCTCATGCCGCCGATATCACCGCTGACTCTGATGAACACTGTGAAACGATACATTGCCGACCGGTTTACCTCTGGCTCGATGTCGACTGCAGTGGTATCATCACTCCTGGTAGTATCAGCAGCGTCAGTTACAGTGACACCTGTGCTGCAGTTCGCGCAGCCGGCTTCTGATGCCTTGTCTTCGATAGCAGTCTTGACCACCTGGTCGAATCCTTCCTTCTCAGGTGCCGTTTCTTTGGTGACAGCAGCAGAAGGACTATCATACATTTTCGCGACAACATTGATTGCAGACATAATGCCTCCTGATTTAACGTTCGATTACGGCTACCGGGCCGGCCGCGGGTTGATGCACCACTTTCAGCAAAGACTGCATCATCAGTGAATCGAGCTTCTCAAGCAACTTTTGGCGCTGTTGTCCATCTATTTTAAACATCGTTCGCTCCTTATTTTTCAGGCCGAGAGGTGGCTTTTCCGAATCGTCTTAGTCTCTAATTATTTCATCGTCTTAAACCATCTCCGAAATGAAGTGAAATTTCGCCGGTTTAGAGCTATAATTTGTATGTTTTCTTCAAATTGCTCGCTTTTTTATGCAAATATCTCCTATGTACAGATTTTTTAAAATTTATCTGCAATTGATGATATTGCCGGCGATTCTGCTGGCAATCAGCTTCAACCCGGCATTCGCCGCCGAGAATTTTTCTCTTAAACCGATCAGACCACCCATATTCAACCGCCTGACACGACTGCTGGAAAAGGCGCAGCGTTCGCATCTGCTGCAACATATCGATGCGCTGCTCAGCCTGAGCGGATTCTATGAACTGGCAACCGCTGTCTGCCGGCCTGCGATTACCATTATCCCGCCAATAGGCACACCCTGCAACGAACCGACAAAAAACCGTTCAATAAAGGTGCTCAGCGCCAATCTGCTGCTTTTTCCAACACCATTTTTCTTCAATCAGCAGCAGCGAATAGAAGAATTCACTGACTGCGTGCGCACCCTCAATCCTGACATCATCTTCATGCAGGAAGTATGGGACAACCACAGCCTGGCGCTTCTGATGGCCGCCATGTCTGATTATCATGCGATCTATTCCCCCGGCATCGGCTACAACTACTCGGGTTTGCTCACATTAAGCCGATTCGCGCCGCGCAACGCCGAAGTTCGGCGCTTTGCTCCGTCTCTGCGCCATTCGCTCGAAGAATTCATTGCGCAAAAGAGCATTCTCATCGTCGAGCTGAACGCCGAAGGACAGCCACTATATCTGCTCAATACTCATCTTTACTCAGCAGCCCCTTACAAGAGCTATCGACCTAATATTGAGCAGTTCAGACGGGTTACCGAGATAACCAGAACATTACCAGGTCGAATAATTCTCGGCGGTGACATTAACCTGCGCCCAGAAGAGTTAGAAAAAATGCTGCCGGCAAATCTGCAACGAGACGACTGCAACCTTCCGACTGCCGGCTATCCGCGCCTTTCTCAGAAGCTCGACTATATCATTGCCGGCAACACCAGCGGTCATACCCGCATTGCAGGCAAACGCGTCGATCCGCCCCGGCGGTTTTCAGACCATAACCCGATTTTCAGCGAAATCTCATTCACCGACTGAAGCGACTCAAGCCTGCAGGCTGAATACTTCGACTTCCTGTTTCTTGCCGCGAATCTTTTCGACGGCAACCGGCTTCACCTTGTAACCTGCGCCCAGACAGTCTCTGATTGCACCCGAGATGATAATCGGCATTGTCTCGCTGGTTGCCAGCGAACACATGCGCGCGGCCACATTGACCGGATCACCGATGACCGTATTATCGATGCGCACTTCAGGAGTACCGATTATACCGGAAATGACGCGCCCTGAGTTGATGCCAAAAACCGGCTTGATATCACGGTCACCCTTGAAATCGCTCAAGATTCTTCGGGCCAGCTTGATGGCAGCGACAGCAGCATTTTTTTTGCCGTGCTGCTCATGCGAAAACACTATAAGAAGCTTTTCTCCGATAACCTTATCGACCTCACCGCCATATTCTTCGGCATAACGGAAAAATCTTTCGAGACTGAACTCGAGTTTCCTCTGCACCTGCTGTTCGCTGGCTTCGGCAGCAAACTCGGTAAAGCCATCGAAATCTGCGAAAAGAATGGTAAATTTTGCCTCACTGCCCTGGCGCGCCTTTTCAAAGAGTTCCGGGTTGCTGGCCAGACGGCGCACAGATTCAGAGACAAAGCTGCCGAGAGCATTGCGTTCGCGCAAGCCTTTGACCATGCGATTGAATGCGCGTGAAATCGAGCCGAATTCATCCTCACGGCTGTCCTTGAGTTTCACATCATAATTGCCGGCTTCGATACAATTGAGACCCCAAAGCAGATGTTCAAGCGGTCCGGTAAACGATCTGCTGATATTCACTGCTGCCAGCACCGCAAATATCAGAAAAATCACCATACCCGACATGAAAATCACGTTTCGCCAGAATTCGATTCGGTCGAGATGTGAAGTATCCTGACGGCCGCCAAGCGTATAAAGGCCGAGATATCTGCCGGGCAGCGCCTGATAAATTGCCTGATCATCACCAGTGCCGACATGTCGCAACAGACGCCGGTTACGCGAAGCACTTCTGATCAGGGCAGACAAACGTGGCGATTCTGTCGTCTGTGAGAAGAAAGATTCGGCCCGGAAGCCACTGAAAGTCTGAACCAGAACCGGCGTTGCCATTATCAGAACAGCCGGATCGAGCAGGTCAAGCAACGAGCTGATATTTTTGCGACCATTATTAACGTTGACGATCTCTGAGAAGGCCCGTTTGAGATATGATTCACCAATCGCGTATTCATCCCAGCCAATTCCGCAGAAATATTCAATCAGGCCATTGATTCGCAACGGAAAAACGGCGAAAAGAGTGGTGCCGATACTGGTGCGCATGCTGCTGAGACCTTCCAGCCTCGAAAACAGATCATAAAAGCGTTCAGTGCCTACCGAATCGATCAGCTGCGACTTGATTTCGTCATACATGGCTTTTTCGAGTGCCTCGGCTGAAGCGGTTTTTTTGTGGTCGATAAGGCCGGCAACAAAATCGCTGCGGGGAAAGAACTTCTCGATAGTCTTGCGATACATGTCGAGCAGCATGAACATCGAGTCATGGCGGGAATCTGCGGTATGCCCGACAACTTCACGCTTGAAACGATCGTAGTAGCGAATAAAACCATCTGGCCCCATAACCAATATTGCATTGGCACGTCGTTCTGCATCGCCAGCCGTTTCGAATCCGGTTACAAAAGGAGCAAAAGCGCGTTCAGCAATATTAAGAACGGCGCCGTCATACTCCTTTACGTTGATTTTTGACTTGTCACCGACGGACTTATCGTAAAGAACCTGCTGAATACGCGCTTTCTTCAACGCACTCAGCGTCTCAGGATGAGCGAACGAACTCAAAAAACTTCTGAACAGATTGGCGTTATAAAGACGAACTCCCGAATCGAGTCCCGAAAGAGTGTTGTGCAGATTGCGTTCTATTTTCAGTCTCTCTGTTTCAGAGGCCTCACGCAATATCAGCTGAAAAATCGAACGCCCCATCATGAAAGGCATGAATATCGCAAACATGCTGGCGAGAATCAGAACCTTACCGACACTCAATCTAAGACCACGACCAAACACAACGGTCTGCACGAATAGAAGCAGAACCAGGCTGGCTCCGGCAAATGCAAGAATTTTTGTCGACTGTGCCGCATATGACTCGGAAGAGCCATGCAATCTTGCAATGACGACCGGCAGCAGACCTGTTCCGGCAACTTCCCGGCCAACGACTACTGTCAGGCTTCCCTGACGGAACACTTCGGTACGCAACCGCCGTGATCTGTCGTTGCGCGAAACAATATCCCGGCAGACCCGGTTGGCGAAAGCTACTTCAGATTCCCTGGAGGAAGCTTTATCACCGCTGCCGGTCACAAATTTGCCGCTGCGACTGTCAAAGAACATCGTCATCATGCTGTCGGTCTGTTCTGAGTCGGCAATCGTCCGATAAATATGCAGATCTGGCATTTCATGCAGATCGAGTCGACAGAAAAAATATATCAGCTGATCTGAAGAGACCGCCATCTTATCCCAGTAAATGCCGATAAGCTCCTCAGCTGACCTGAAAGTAGTCAGACGACCGGCGCGCATCTGCATGAATGCAACCCGATCAACCGGGCAACCAATGTATTCGCCAAGTAACCGGTCAGCATATTGCCGCAATTCGGCATGCTTCGGGTTGAAAAGCACGTCTTCCTTGTATTTGCGAAATTTCAGGTAATCAACGTAGACGAATTTGGCAATAAGCTCCGGGTCAGTTTTTCCACGCAGGTCGGCCGAATCGATGAGAGCGCCGTTTTTGTCGACAAGCGCTATTGCCAGTGAATATTTCGGCAGGTTTCTGTCGATAAAATCGGGAGACCACGCAAATCGGAAAAGCGCCTTGTGGTTCTGCGATATCAGATCACGGAACTGGCTGAAGGTCTTCTGCACAAGCGTGTGAACATTGGCTTCCTGGCGCACGCGGGTATTGAGATGAATCGCCTGTGACAGCTGATCCATTTCTACACGGTCATTTCGAATCAGCTGGCTGTCCAGTCGAAGTGTCAAAACAAGAATGACGATGAAAACCAGCGTAAAAAACAGACTTCTGTGCAGCGTCATGCCTTGCCCCCGGCTCGACCAGTTACCTCATAGACATCTCTGTCAGCCGCTTTCACATAATCATAAAGCCCCCTGGTCAGAGCATAAACTTTGTCAGAAACCATGATCCTGGTATACGTTCCGGTTTTGGAAAGCCCTTCAAGAGCCTCAGCCCGCACGCGTGCGTCACCGACGACAAGATATTCGTGACGACTTCCAGCTTTGACTGTACCAGACAGAAGATGCCCAACCTCTATACCAACCCCGAAGGCATATGCAAAATCGCCTTCGGCAGCACGTTGCTCACTGATCTGTCGATGCTTCTCGATCATTGCCTCAGCGGCCTTTACTGCGTGTTCAGCAGCCTCGCCCAGACTTTCGCCATAAAAGATGGCAATTATGGCATCACCGACAAACTGCTCTACCATGCCGCCCTGCTGCTTTATGCACGAGGACATCGCGGCAAGATGCTGGTTCAGCATGGTAACGATGTCACGAACCGGGTACCGCTCACTGAGAGAGGTAAAAGATCTGATATCTGAGCACAATATCGCGCCAAATCTTCCTTCCATCGCTTTGTGCCCGGCTTTTTCATCGATAGCAACCTGTTGATCGAGTGATGCCGAAACGAAACGGCCGAGATTACGACGTTCTTTGATACCATCGAGCATCTTGTCGAAGGCATGGCTGAGCCTGCCAAGCTCGTCGTCACGATTCAGCCTGAGTTGTTGCGAGTAATCTTCTGCAGAAATTTTGGTCAGACCGGTTTCGACATCGACAAGCGGCTTTACTAGATATTCAGCCGTAAGTCTGGCGATCATAAAAACCGGAAGTGCCATGAGAACCACGATGAACGAAAGAATCATTTCCTGCTGATAGGCGCGAACCCGGAAGTTCTTGAAAAACACCAGAGTTGTCAGAATGAACGGACCAGATTTGACACAGGGGTAAACGACCATGAGATGATCTTCGTTCTGTTCTACAATACTTGTCTTGTTGACAGCCGCCAGTTCAATAAGATGTCCGACCCGGCTGTTGATCAACAAGGCATCTCTGCTGTCGTCTGCCGGGAAAACAGTTATCGAGCGTAATCCCTTTACTTCGGCGATGGCATAGACGTTGTCAGAGAAAATATTCTGCAGGCTGAAAACCGATTCGCGCAGATACTGCTCAAATGCCCGCCAGATACTTATTCTGAAAAAATACCAGTTGCGCACAGCGCCATCTTTGAGAAGAAAGTTCTGATAGATGAAATATTTTTCATCGCTGAAGTCGACAAATTCAAGATCTCCACGATTCGAAAGAAAATAGCGCATGATCTCTTTGCCGCTTCGCCCTGTGAACATCTGAAGTTCAGGCTCTTCACCAAGCATGACCTGCGGCGCAACGCTGAAATAGGCTTTCTTGATCCAGTTTCCGTATAAATTGAAGGTGGCATTTTCGCGCGACTCATCGTAGTCAGAAGTCGAGAATCGGTATAAACGTGAATTCATACTTGCAATATCAGGCGGGTAAACATAGGCGGCATCGATGCTGAGTCCGGCATCAGCAAACTTAACCGGTAATTCATTGATCGCTTTATCCCAGGCTGTTTCATCCCATTTCGTCATGGCGGCAATCCATTCGGGATCGTTTTCCAGACGCAGGCAGAAATTATGATACTCGGTCAGCAGTTCTTCTCCTGAGGTATCGGCTTCTTCCAGCTGCTGCAGAGCATCCTTTATGGCCTCCTGCTCACGCCGGAACGCAGATGCATCGACATGAAAAAGCCCGGCGACATAAAACACCACCAGTGGCAAAACCCCGACAACCATAAAAGTCAGAGTCAGCCAGGATTTAAGACTGATGCCAACCGGGTTGCCACTGATCATCACCCGGGCAAAAACCAGGATCCAGGCAGTATAAAAAAACAGGCGCAAAACAAAGCTTATGAATGGTTCTCGATTGTCTCTGCCCAGCTCGCCACGGCTCATTATCCATATTTCATAAGGTACCGCATAATCGATAAATTCACGCATGATTCGCAGGCCGTGATATTCGACGAACTTGCCTGGCGGCAACAGTTGATCACGACTTCGCCCGGGCTTGTCGAGTTCGTTAACACACTGCAATACCCTGCTGCGGCTATCTTCGTCGAGATACTGGTCGAAAATTGGCTCAAGCCGCTCTTCTGCGTAACGCAGCGGCACGATAACCGAACTTACCGACTTATAGCGACGGCCGAGAATCTCGCTGGCAAGACGCATCGAACCTACCCTGTCCAGCGTTTCCGGAGAAAAAATCATCAGGTAAACGAGCTGTTGGCCCGAAGCAATGGTTATGCTGTCCCAGACCAGCAGAGCCGAGCGGCTCTCATAAACCACTGCAGAAATCTTTCCAGCACGAAAGTTACGCAGAAGCTCAAAATCCATTACTTCGCCGAAGGCGCCACGAACGGTCGCATTGAGACTGTTCAGTTCGCTGCTGCTGTAACTTCCCTCCGGTCGGGACAGACCGTCCAGAATTCTTTTGAAGAACCTCTGCTTGAGTTTCGTATAACCTTCGCCTTCGAACATGTTCACACTGTTGCTGTTGCCGCTGACAAAGCCGGCATAAAAATATTCAGGCATGAACTTCGCCGGAAAGGTACGCCGCACTTCACTCATTAAACTGTCGCCGCCAATGAACTCGTTCTTCTGATAGCGGCTCAAATTTTTGTTCAATATAAAGAAGCGCCTGATTATCTGCATTTCAAAAGACCACAGCGACCTGAACAGCTGCAGGTAATTGCCGGCCGACTGCTCCCAGCGCGTTATCTCACGCTCGTTGCGAATCTTGTTGCGCTGATGCTGATTGTATTCGAGCAGGCCAAAAGGCAGCAAAGTCAGAACAAAAGCGAAAATCAATGGCAGAGCCATGCTCAGTCGTCGCTTCATTAAGACCTTTCTCTCTTCAGGTTATATTTACAGCAGCCATGGTAAAACAATTTTGCCAGATTATCCAGTGTCTGAATTGCCAACTGCCAATCTCTACCTTTACAAACCGTCAAAAAAAATATAGATTCAGGATAGTCCAATAAGGAATGCCGATAATGATTAACATTGTAAAGAACCTGTCGGTTCTGCTCGCAATTCTGGTCGCCATAGCTGCTGCCGGCTGTTGCGGCAAAAAGATGCCGGTTCTCGAAGAAGCAGGCAAGGCCTATCTTGAAGGCGATTACCGCAAGGCAGTTCTCATGTTTCTGCCCGAAGCCGAAGACGGGAACCCGGAAGCCCAGGTCAATATTGCCTTCATGTATTACTGCGGCATGCATGTCGAGAAAGACCACAGTGTCGCAGCCGAATGGTATCGCAAGGCAGCTGAGCGCAATAATGTAACCGCCCAGTTCAGCCTCGGCACGCTTTACGAAAACGGTGAAGGCGTTAACCGGGACTTTGAAGAAGCCTATTTCTGGTATAACCTTGCCGAAAAGCAAGGCGATAAAGATGCCCAGAAACTTAGACGCGAAGTCGAACAGCACCTGTCGGCCGCTCAGGTCAGCCGGGTCAAAAGCCGGCTTGCCGCATGGAAACCGGTTAAATAAGCATTTAAACTACAGCGGCCCGAGGTTACAATGAAGCTTTCAGTCGTAATTCCCGTTTATAATGAAGAAAGCACCGTCGAAAAAATCGTCGATCTGGTGCGTCAGGCTCCTCTCAGCATCGACAAGGAGCTGATCGTCGTCGATGACTGCTCGACCGACAACACCCGCAGCATTATCGAATCACGCCTGACCGGCAAGGTTGCCAGGACCATCTTTCACGAGAGGAACCAGGGCAAGGGCGCGGCATTGCGTTCGGGCTTCGCCGCCGCGACCGGTGATATAGTAATAGTTCAGGATGCCGATCTCGAATACAACCCCAACGAATTTCAGCGCCTGATTGACCCGATTCTCGCCGGCAAGGCCGATGTCGTTTATGGCTCACGCTTCGTCAGCGGCGAACCGCATCGCGTTCTCTATTTCTGGCATTCAGTCGGCAATCAGCTGCTGACACTGCTGTCAAACATGTTTTCCGATCTCAACCTGACCGACATGGAAACCTGCTACAAGGCTTTTCGTCGCGAAATCATCGCCGGCATTGAAATCGAAGAAAACCGCTTTGGCTTCGAACCCGAAATTACTGCCAAAATCGCACGGATAAAAGGTATTCGCATCTACGAAACCGGCATTTCATACAGTGGCCGCACCTATGAAGAAGGCAAAAAAATCGGCTGGCGCGATGGCGTCGCCGCTCTCTGGTGCATTATAAAATACAATCTGCGCCAGACCAGCAGGGCCCGGCGCCAGAATTAACTGTTGAAACGGCCGATCAGCCGTCGTGGGTGATCTTTGCGATCAGTTCCTTAAGAACCGCCTCAGCACGATCATGCTCGATCTGGCAGGTGCCGGCGGCATGATGCCCGCCACCACCGTATTTTAACATCAGTTCGCCGATATTGGTCTTCGAACTGCGGTTGACAATCGACTTGCCGACGGCAAAAACCGTGTTCTGCTTCTGAAATCCCCATAGAATGTGAATCGAAATATTGCATTGCGGATTCAAAGCATAAATCATAAAACGGTTGCCGGCATGAATTACTTCTTCGTCGCGCAGATCGAGAACGATGAGGTTTCGATAAAGCTTCGAACAGCGGCGCAGCTGCTCTCTGAACAGCTCTTCCTGTTCGAAATAAAGATCGACACGCGCCTTCACGTCGGGCAGTTCCATGATTTCCTCGATCGTCATGTCTTTGCAGCAGTCGATAAGATCCATCATCAGCTGGTAATTTGAAATGCGGAAAGTTCTGAAGCGGCCAAGACCGGTGCGCGGGTCCATCAGATAATTGAGCAGCACCCAGCCGGAAGGCTTGAGAATCTCGTCCACACTGAACTGAGCCGCATCAGCCTTGTCAACGGCTTCCATCATATCCTCAGAGATTTTGGGAAACCGCTCGCGGCCGCCGTAATAGTTATACACCACACGCGCTGCCGACATGGCGTCTGGTTCGATTATGTGATTGTCGCGCTGCCCTTCATTGCGGATGGTTTCGCTCAGATGATGATCGAAAACCAGATGAGCGCCGTCTACATAAGGCAGGTTGGTGGTGATATCACGTTCGGTAATTTCGACCTTGCCGTCCTGCATATCCTTGGGATGCACGAACTTGATATCATCGATCATGTTCATATCCTTGAGAAGCACGGCACAGACGAGGCCATCAAAATCACTGCGGGTCACCAGACGATACTTTTTTTCCTCTGACATTCCAGTCTCCAGTTCAACAGTTTTATGCAGGTAATTTACCATGCCACAGCGCCAATTTCCACATTTTCCAACAAGGCACTTCAGCGCCGCTTGCCTTAAATATGGCAAGATAGTAGACTGTTGGCGCATACAGATGGGAGCACAAGATGGCAGTGGATAGAGAGACCTCCAGGAAACGAGGCATTGCAATGTTCTCGGCCCTCTTCGTTCTGCTCATAATTACAATTTTTGCGATGCAGCTGCATTTTTTCGCACGCCAGGCAAAGTCAGGCGCCTTTCGTTTTCAGACTTCGGAAGTGGCCCGCCAGCTTGCTGCCGCCGCCATGGAAGAAGCCTTCGCCCATGTTCTCGCCGCAAGCGAAAACCCCGACGGCAATCTGTTCAGACAGATAGTCGAGCGTTCTGCCAGTATCGACTGCAGCCATTACGACCTCTCAGAAAAAAACCAGCGCGGAACCGAAATACCACTCGAACTGACGCAGCAACAGGCAGCAACCATGGAGACAGCTGCCAGATTCACGGTAACCGCTACCGCCCGTATTATCGACTTTCGCAACACCGATATGGCCGGCACCGCATTTTATGGGCAGGAAGGTGTCGGCACCATCGAACTCAGGGTCGTCGTTGAACCTCGCGCTGAATTCAAAAATATCATCAGCAGCGCCTGCACCATGACCAGGCATCACGACTACAAGGTGGTGGCAGTGGTGGCGAAGCGCGATAACGCCAGACAACGCGAGAGTTACGCCGGCAGCTATGTTCTCGACTATGCACTGTTTGTGCGCAATGGCCAGGAAGAGTTCACGAATTCAGCCGGTGCAAGCCTCAATCCGCCACGCCGCCGCCTGGTTGTCAGCCAGGATAGCACCGACGCAGCCAGTTTTGGCAAGGTCTGTTTCGGTAACCGGCCGGGAAACCACGTCTATCTGAACATCGACGGCAACCGCATGCAGTTTGTGCCGGCGCCGCACCAGAAAGAATTTTTCTACAACCCGGCCGACAAGCAGGTTTTCAGATTGTTGCCAGATTTTTATGCTGCGGTAAAAAGGCTCGCTGACCCCATGTTTCCAGAGCTGGAACTGGCGTATGACAATTTCGTCATGACCAACTTCGCTGCCGATTTTATTATGGAACGCCTGCCGGCCTGCGATGGCGATTTCGCCGAAGACGATTCGCTGGCCAGCATCAGAGAGATCAAAGATGCCCTGTTGCTCGGTCGCTGGCCCCGAATTACCGACCAGGCACCACCGCAGCAGGGCGCCGGAATAGTGATAGAGCCCGAAAAGAGCCTGGCACAGATACTCGAAGGCGATGTCCGACAGCGTTTTCTTCAGATGGCCAGCTTCTTCGTCGAGCTGGCCGAAGCACGTATTTTTGCCGGCCCGGGCGGCGACACTGACCTCGACAGTCGCCGTATCGATGACCAGCGACTGCTCGAAGACTTTTCGACACGAAAATTCGCCTGCTTTAACCCGCAAAACTTCAAGGGCAGACAGCCGCAGGGTGTCGATACCCAGTATCTGCACGCCCACATCTACCGTGACCTCAGAGATGAAGACCTCTTTTCACGCCTGAATACAGAGTTTTCTTACCAGTTGCCACCGGCAGCAGCACTGCCACAACCGATATTTCATCTCAAGCGCTGGGCAGGTCAAATCGAAGATCCCTCGCTGGCAGCCGTTCCCTTTGCCCATATCAATATCTGGGCCCGGCAACGCCTGACCCGCCGCCAGCTGGAAGAGTTCGGCATCTACAACCCGACCAGCCGCAAGCTCAAGCTGCGTGGCATCATCGCCTGCCGGGAACCCGTCGTTCTTGGTGCTGAGGGTGATATCGAGGTCGAAGGCTGTGGTATTCTCATTGCGCCCGGCATACGCATAGAAAGCGGCATCAGGAAGTCGCAGACAAAGACAACCATATGCGTTCTGGCGACCCGCGGCCAGCCTATCGTTGTTAACACTGACAGAAGAATCGAAGCGTCTCTGGTCAGTATGGGTATTCTCGATCGCAATGGTCATATCAAAGCCAGCCGACGCCTCGACCTCTCTGGTGCGCTGGCCGTCGACCAGCTGGCGATCGACCGCTGGGCTCCCGACGTCGAACATCGCATCACCTATGACCCGGCCCTCAAAAGACAACAAGATCTTTACCAGATCAACATCTCGCGCTGGACAACCTTTGAACGGGTGCTGGAGAGAGACGAATGAAAAAGCCCGGCTTCACCCTCATCGAAATTGTTTTTGCCATGGCAATTCTGGCAGTGGCAACATTGTCGATGTTCATGCTCAACCGCTCCTCCAACCAGCAGGCGATGGATTCATACTATGAATTTCTCGCTTTCAGTCTGGCACGTGAGCCGATCGAGGTTTTTCGCGGTTTTGGTTACGACAGTCTGCGTCTGATCGTTGACGGAAACGTCTCACCACCCGCCGGCTACAAGATCAACAGCATGCAGAACCTCGATTTCAATCCGTTTTCGCCGATTCAGTATCCGGCCGAAGCAGCCATGTTTAAACGCATGATCGAACTGAAGCCGGTAAGCCACGGCAATCTCAATGCCATTCAAATAAGGGTTACCGTAGCGGCCAGAAGCAGCAGTCGTATCGAAGTCTGGATGAAGAACCGCACCGTCTCTCTCGAATCACTGATTCTGGAGCGTCCACGATGATGAATACAGGGCACAAGCAGCATCTGACACGCAAAAAGCCGGCGGGGTTCACCCTGGTCGAAATCATGGTGGCAGCAGCCTGCCTCGCTCTGCTGGCCGGCACGACCTTTCTGCTGATCCGGGCCGGAACCCGCTCTTCGCTGCAGGGCATGCTGCGCCTCGAAACGACGCTGGAAGCGCGCAAAATCATCAGGCAGGTCTACACCGACCTCAAACTCGCCTGTTTCCCGCTTCCCTACAACTCGGTCTATAATTTCGAAAACGTCATGTACACCACCGGCGCCCCGCCCCACAACATGTACAGCTTCCTGAGTTTTCCCACCCATGCCCGCCTCGATGAGATACTCGTCAGTCAGCAGAACGGCGTAAATTATCGCGAAACCGCATTTATCAACTATCGTGTCGAACCGGCGGCTTCGCAAACCAGTCATCTGTTAAGGCTGACACGTGAAGAAACGTTCAGAGGACAGACCACCAGAAAGGTACTGAGTGAAAGGGTGAATTTTTTCGAGATAAAACCGATCATGCTGCAGCCCTATGGCCGCAACCAGCATTATTTTCTGATCACCCTGCAGCTGGTCGATTCTGTCGATGCGAGCGAACTGCAAAGAGTAACCAGTGGTGACAAGCTGCCAGACGACCGCAGCAACCTCGCGGTCGCCGACTTTTTCGACATTGTCTACCCTGAGTTCTTTCATGCCGCCTGGAACCAGCCAGGAATCAACCCGAACTGGCACACCCAGATTCGTGTACCCGGCGAATAATTTTTTTACAATACTGCAACTTTTTGTCATATGCGGTCGTATGTTTAGTGAAACAGGAGCGAATTATCGCAAAACCAATCTTATGACTGAAACCGAACACAACAGAATCTGCCAGGAAAGCCTGGAAGCCATCATCGACCGGTCGTCACCCGACAACCGGATTCAGCAGCACCTGCAGAACTGCGCTTCATGCCGGCAGACCATCAACACGCTCGAGCTGATCAGGCGTGAGGGCACCGCCTTCGCCGGCGAAACCCACCCAGAACTCAGACTACGCCTGATAAAAACGCTGGCTCCGATTGTCTCCTCGCGCGGCAGATCGGCAGAAGCAGGCAAAAGTAACAGCTTCGCCTGGCTCTGGAAGTTATCTCTCGCCTTCGTAGTTATCGCAGTTGCCCTGTTCACTGCTCTGTATCAACCGCCAGGAATCACATTGCCGCCGGCCGGAGCGCCTCATGTCGCCAGTCTGCCGGCGCAGCATTCTTTTACACTCAGTCTCAATGGTGGCGAACCGCATGAAGTATCGCTCGACAACCCGGTCGCCCTGTTCGCCAACGATTCAGGTGAAATCACGCTGCCAGACCGGTCGCGACTGCTGGTCAGCGGCCCGGCCCGCCTCACTCTTGCGCCGCGAGGATTTCATCTTCTGCAGGGTCATGTAAGGGCTGAAGTTGCAAAGGGAACCGAAGAGTTTTCGGCTACAACCCCACACGGAATTATTACCGTTCTTGGTACAGTATTCATCTGCGAGACTCAGTCACGGTTTACAACTGTCGAAGTGCTTTCTGGCAAAGTGAGAGTGAGCTCCGATAACGCCCCGGCGGTAATCCTGGGGCCCGGAGAAAAATCGCGAATGGGTCAGCAGACAGTCGGCTCAACTGAAACCGGAACAATTCCATCATTAGAAAGTGAGTAGCGCTGAAATTTCCCTGTGCAAATAATTTCAGCAGCTCCCGGCCGCACCGGGGGCTTTTTTTTCGAGCGAAATCCGTAGTCTGCCCATTATTCTGAAAAAGCGTGAGCGCAGCGTAACCTCGACTTCACCGGTAAGTTCAGCGATCTCGGCAAACGGCATGCCCTGAAAAACCCGCATTTCGACAAGAAAGCGCTCTGGCTGCGTCAGCGTCTGCAAAAGTTCGCTGGCAGTCTGCCTTTCGACGACCTCGTCTTCGGGCGTAGGTGGCGATTCATGCACCTGCTGCTGCAAATGTTCGCGCCGCCGGTTTTCACGCCGGCACTCATCAAAATAGAGATTTCGCCCAACGGTTAACAACCAGGCTGAGAACCGTTTCTGTTCATCGTAAGCATCAAGTTTTTTGATGACGCGTTCGAAGGTTTCCTGAACCAGATCATCTACCGAAGCCTCTGGCGCCCGCAGATATCTGAAAAAGTTTACAAGCTGATTGAGATAGCGGTCGATCAGACGATCGAGAGCAGACAGGTCACCTTCTCTGATCTTTCTGACCAGCTGCAGGTCTTCTGCCTGGCGGGCGGCGGCGGCATTGGGTCTGTCTGACATCAGCTTTTTCCACCTGCTTCATGTGAATACTGGCTGATTTTACGCATGGTTCTTATGCGCGCCAGATACACGTTGTTGGCGCCGCGCCTGAACGGAACCAGCGCTACTCTTTGCAGACTGCCAACTTCAGGACTTCGAAAACCCTCGGCCTGCGGGTCGATCATAAAACGCTCGCCGGCAGTTGTCACGAACTCGGCAATTCCGTTTTCGAGTCTGGCGATCTGACCCTCGCGCACGCACTGAACGGTCAGCACGGCACCACCATGGTCAACTACTGCCGCCGACCGGCCCGGCATAAAAAGACCTATCATCAGAAACACAAAAAATGCGAGCAGAACCAGCCCAAAGGCTGGCATAGCAATGCTTTTCCAGGCCCCGGTGCGACTGCCACGGGCGGGTACAGAAAACGCGCCATGGCTTGCTGTCTGTTTTGAAAAAGGCTTTTCAGCAGGGCGTTTTACGTTCTTCATGGTTCAGACCTTATGGCATCAGGCCATAACACAGTCATGACTTTGAAGTCATGGTCCAGACGCCGTCCCATTCAGGACCTGGCGGGTTCTTTTCGAAATGGTAACAGCGACCGACATACATTTTGCAGAGCTCATCGCGCCGGTTAAGCTTTATGGCAGCCTCGAATTCAGCGATCGCCGGTTGCCACTGCTGCTGACGATAAAGGTCGATACCGCGATGCGTGAGATCGACAACCTGTTCCAGGCTCGGAAAAGACTGGCGATCGTGGTGATCGAGAATTTCAAAAACCTTGACCGGCCGATTCTTGCCCTTGACCCTGATCATGTCGACTTCTCTGGTCTGATAGCGATACTTCAACTGATCGAAAGTCTTTTCGCTGACCAGAATATCGGCATGATAAAACTTGGTGGCCCCCTCGAGACGCGACGCCAGATTGACGCCATCGCCGATTACCGTGTAATCCATACGTTTCATTGACCCGATATTGCCGACGAGAACGTTGTCGGTCGCGATACCGATGCCGATATTGATCGTCTGCTTGTTGGCGAGCATGCGCTCGGCATTGAACTTGCGCAAAGCCCGCATCATTTCGATCGCCGTTGCGAGGGCGCGATCGGCGTCTTCCCCGGTCGAGAAGGGCGCGCCAAAAACGGCCAGCATCGCGTCACCGATAAACTTGTCAAGAATACCGCCATGATGGAAAACGATATCGACCATACCGCTGAAATAGTCATTGAGCATCGATACGGTTTCCTGCGGCCCAAGCTGCTCAGAAATGGTAGTAAAATTGCGGATGTCGGAAAAGAGAATGCTGAGTTCGCGCATCTGTCCGCCGAGCTGCGCCTCGCAGTCCATCAGCTGATCGGCGACTTCTTTGGTCATGTAACGGGCGAGCGTGCCTTTAAGGCGCTTTTCGACCGAAAGATCTTCGAGTATGACCAGACCGCCCATGGGCTGGTCCTGGATGTCGCGCAGCGGCACCACCGTCATGTTGACCGAAACCTTCTTGCCCTGCAGATTGGTGATTTCGGTGTCGATGAAGTTGTCTGAATCGTTGGTGGCGATGACGCGGCGCAGACTGTCGACCATCCAGTGGTTGTCGCCGGTGAAAGTGATATCGGCGTATTTGCCGATGACCTGACTCTCTTCGGCGCCGAGAATGCGCAGCGCGATGCCATTGCACTTTTCGATGCGGCGCATGTTGTTAACACTGATAACGCCGTTACTCAGGCTGCGCAGAATACTTTCGCTGTAATGCTGGGCGTTGAGCACTTCGTTGAACAGTTTGGCGTTTTCGATCGCAATCGAAGCCTGTGCCGAAAAACTTGCGAGCTTGCGCTCGTCCTGGCGCGAAAAAGCGCCGCCACGTTTATTGAGAACTTGCGTAACCCCGATTTTGACGCCGTGCTTGTTGATCAGCGGCATGCACAGAATGTTGTGCGTGCGATAGCCGGTCTTGCGGTCGACTTCCTGATTGAAGCGGCTGTCTTTATAGGCATCGGGAATATTAACCGTATTACCGGTCGTAAAAACTTCACCGGCAATACCGCGGTTCGCCGGGATTCTGATTTCCTGATCGCGCATGCCGAGAGCGACCTGCGACCAGAGCTGGTTGTTCTTCTCGTCATGCAGAAAGATCGTGGCGCGATCGCAGTTGAGAATCATGATTACCGCTTCCATAATCTTTTCGAGAAGCGGCTTGAGCTGCAGTTCTGAGGAAATGACCGAAGTGATTTCGAGCAGGTGCGACTCGTTTTCGCGCGCCTGCTGTATCTGCTCGAACTGGTGGGCATTATGCAGAACCCGCGCGGAATTATGGGTAACCTTTTCGAGAATCACCATCTTTTCGGCAGGCAATGGCAGCTGTGCTACGTTGATCAGTTCGAGAACCCCGATTACCATACCGCTGGGCTGCAGAGAAAGCGGCAGACAGATCATGTTACGGGTCTGATAGCCTGTCTGCAGATCTATTTCCTGGTTAAACAAAGGGTCTTTATAAGCATCTTCGCAAACCCGGATCTGGCCTGAGGCAAGAACCGCGCCGGCAATGCCCTTTTCGAGTGGGAAACGGATCTCTTCGGTGGCTTCACCACCGAATACCCGCGAAAAAAGCTCGCCTGACTCTGAGTCGACCAGAAACAGCGTGCCGCGCTCAGCGCCGGCAATGTCAGAAGTTACTTCGACCAGCAGCTGCAGCAGATTATCGAGCAGACGCTCTGAAACATTGAGCAGATCAGCTACCTGCTCAAGAATCTCAACGAGCGCTTTCGAATAATCGCCGTCGGCCGCTTCTCTAACACTGCCGACGATGTTTTTTATCTCACTGTCGTCGAGCCTCTCAGTGAGAATGCGATGAATTATCTGCGCACTGCTTTGCATATCAATCCTTTGCCAACCCCCATATTTTATAGCAAATCAAGGCGCTTGCCAACAGTAATGAAAAATTCAGTAGTTGTCGTAAATTTTGAATTCTGGCGGATCGGTGAGAATTGCTTCCATCAAACCATTCAAGGCTCGCGACAGAGCTCTACCGACTTGAATCGAAGTCTCACCTTCTTTGATTGCGATGCGACTGGGGCTGGCGGCAAGATCGATTTTTCCGATGCCATAGCTTACGGCCAGAGCGGTATCTACCGTCTTAAAATTCAGCTTCACGCCAGAGCCTTCGTCAATATTCCATGACATCAGACCCTGCTGCAAAGAAATATCTACAGCGGCGACACGCTTGAGCGCTGCATCGAGAGTTACCTTGTCTATCTTGAAAATTGCGTCGGCATCAAAAACTATCACCGCCTTTTCGGCAATGGTGATTTTGTGCGCGCCGGTAGTTGTTTTAACATACATGCCTTCTCGCAAGCCGGTTTTGAAGCCGACAACCTCGACCCATTGTGCGTCAAAATCAGTTTTGAGCTGAAGAGGTGGCTTGTCAATATCGCACTGCAATGTTTTAACTTCGGCAATTCGCTGATTCTCACGTTCTATCGCAAACTGGTTCGATTTGAAAAACATCTGTCCGATGATAAAAAGCGTTGCCAGCACAATTCCGATGTTGATCAGCTTCTTTTTCAGCTTCTCAGATCTCTGCTCTGCTTCAATTTCGGCCTTGTCTGAAGTGAGCTTGGCCTTTCTGACACGCGAATACAGTTCATAGATATCATTCTCGGTAAAGCCGCGCTTCTTTAACTGGTCGATCAAAATGCGCAGTCGGTTGCGTTCCTTGAAGATACCTTCGAGTTCGTCTTTATATGCCGCCTGATACCAGAACTTGGAAGCATCGAGGTCAAAGCTTTCGTCATCCTGATTCTGGTCAACTATGCCAAGAATGCGGTCGGCAATTTCATCCGGGCTCATACCTTCAAGCTTGTCTGCTTCTGCAGCCTTGCCGGCTTTGCCGGCAGGCCTGGCTTTATCAGTACTTGCTGCCCCAGACCTGGTGACAGCAGCACTGACCTTACCAGGAGGGGTTTCGACTTTCGCTGTTTTATCAGAATTTTTGGGATTACTCACACTGTTACTCAAAGCGTTCCTCCAGAAAAGCGTTCATTCAAAATTCAGCGAAACATGCTGCGGATTGCACAGCAGAAATGTTGTCCAGGCTTCGTCAAGCGCATCTCCAGCATCTCTGGTCAACTCTACGTCGAGCTGTTCATGCAGCGGACAACTCCAGTGGTGACGAGTGAACACATAAACATTGCCGCAGCAGACAGGCAGATTGGGCAATCCCCAGCTGCGCTCCAGCTCAGCGATGATCGCTTCAGGTTCGGTTACCCTTGCGATACCGAGGCTTGACATCTGCAGCAGACGGGCCTGATAAACATAATCCACTTCGGCATAACGTTCTGAAATTTCGGGAGGCGCCAGCAGCATATTGGCTGAACGACAACGTTTCTGACAGTATCTCTGACTGCGTATTCTGTCCTGCAGAAAACGTCGGGCGAAGTGCTCTGGTTCATTAACCGCCTCGACAAGGGCTGCCGTGGCCGAGGCAATCAGCTCTTTCTGTGAGGCCACCGATTGTAGTATGGCAGCATCAGACGCCAGATAACCGACTCCCGACACGAACTTTTTACCGGCATACATCGCCGGGAAACCACCGACTACTCTGACAATCGCATCTCTCACCTGGGTTTCGATAATTTCCGGCTTCTGTTCGAGCCATACGACAAATTTCAGCCGAGCGAGCAGCCAGGTAAAGACAAAGCGCAGATGCCATGGTTGAGGCTTCTCCAGTGCTTCAACCAGAGTTCTTTCTGCTTCCCGGCTCTTCTGTTTGAGAAGGTAGGCTTTGAACAGCCAGAAATCAGGGGTTTTGTGCAATGGCCAGAGCAACAGATCGGCCGACAGCTTTTTGGCGGTAAGCAGGTCGGCGGTTGCCGGTCTCGTCTGTATATTTGCCGGCACCGAAGCAGCCTCCACCCTGTCGGGCGAGTCATTTTCTATCGGTACCTCAGCCATGACCGGCTCTGGAACAGGAGCCTCAATCGAAAACACCGATTCGGCAGGCTCGACGTTCTCCGGCAGATCCGGCCGTGCGTATCTGTCGTAGTATAAATGAATGCTCCAGCTGAAAACCACAATGATCGCAATAATCAGCCACAATTCGATTCTTTTCATCTTGCCGCTTTTCCATCGAGAATAAAGTTGATTTCGGCAAGCAGAATGCCTGCATTTTCGCCGCAAATCGGGCTGTCTGTACATTTCTGCAGATGCTCGCGGGCAACATCGAGCCAGTCCTGCTTGAAATTATGCAGCTGCCACAGTTCAAGAGCCAGTCTGGCTGCCTGATACTGCCAGAGACCGTCTGCAACTTTTTCACCCGATGCGATGTGTAATGCCCAGGCATCGTCATAGCGCGCATCAAAAAAGGCTTCTCTGGAATTTTCCGAAAGTGCGGCGAACCAGCTGGCGGAATCCGCTCCGGCAACAGGCTTTTCCGGCTTCTTTTCGATGATGACACCATACCCTGCCAGATGCCGGGCAACCTCGGTAAGAATTGCGTCCTTTTCCCAGGCAAGCTTTTTTACCGATGATAGGCCAATGTGCCTGCGGTATTCTTCCAGGCTCAATTCACCGGCATTCCACAGCAGAAACTGTCTGACGGTCTCGAGATAAACATCTTTAACCGGACTCTGCAAACGTTTCTGCAACAGCGACCAGTTGGCATCAGCCATTATCTCAGGCTTTTCTTCGACCGCTGCAAAAATCAGCAGCAACACCTGCTCACTATTGCTCGCACAGGCAGCATCAGTCTCTCGGATAAATTGTTCATACCGGCTGGCAACAACTTTATCCGGCAACTCGGCAGGCTGATCTGGTGCTTCAGAGCGATCCTCCGGATCGATCGTTTCGCTGGCCATCACAGGCGTCATCGTGGCTGTTGTAGACTCAGAAGCCGTAAGCGTCAGAGACGCACGTTCTTTGACTGAAATCTGCGCGAGATAGCTCTGATAAGCTACTTCACCAGGAGCCAGCTGCACCGCATATTGCGCCTGGGTAATCGCCTGTTCCGGCAGACCACCTAGCATCAGTGCTTCGGCAAGGGCGTGACGGTAAACCGCACTGTCGACAACCTTAAAATTGAGCCAGGTCAGACGTTTGATTGCCGATTCCGGCTGCTTAAGCCGGGTCTCTGCCACAGCCAGCATATAATGGCCTTCTAGGTGCTCCGGCGCCAGCGCCAGCAGTTCACCGGCTGCCGAAACAACATCCGGCCACTTCTGCATCTGAAAGGCGAGTCGCGTCTTTTCCAACGCCACACTGGCATCGGCGGGAAAAACCGGCGGCAAAGCAGACAGCAGAAGAAGAACTGCTGCCAGACTGACAGGCAAAATAAGAGAAACATGTCTGAAACAGATGATGACAGCCATGTTTTTCTGGCATATTGTGCGCAAACTCATCGCAATACCTGCCCGACTGATGGTACATACAAAAACGTGAACAGTCCTGTGCATGATATGCCCGGACTATTCGCAATACTATAAAGGTTTTACGCTGCTCTGTAAATCAGTTGTCGCTGTCAATCTGCTGGGTTGCCGAAGCCTGCTCCAGCAGTGCTTTTTGAAATGCAGCGACCAGCTCAGGGATTGATTTACCAACTTCTTCATGGATGCGCCCTGATTCCTGCACCTTCTCACCCGGTTCGGCCGTTTCAGAAGCTACTTTGCTGCCTTCGAGCATCAGCTTGACGGCGCGGCCAAGTTTTTCGAGCTGTGCCTTGATTTCGGGCAGACCCTCTGGAGTGGTGGTCAGATTGCTGGAAAGCTCGGCCAGACCAATCGTCTGCGCGATAAAATGATCGAGCTGCTGAAGATGTGGTTCAAAAAGAGTCTCCTGCAGGTTGCGCCGTGATGACCGCATCGACCATGCAATAAAGCCATACGAATTATGAGCAAAATGCAGGGCTTCGATAAGATAACCCTGAACATGCAGCTTATGCTGTGGCTGCAGCCCAACAAAAAAATGCTGAACGGGAGGCGGAGCAAAAGGTTCTGCAACAGCTGGTTCTGTCGAAACTGGCTCAGTGGCAGCTTGCTGTTCTACAACCACCGGTTTTTCCGATGCTTTAGCCGCTGTTTTAGCTGCTGTTTTAGCTGCTGGCTTCGCTGCTTTTTTCCCGGCCGCACATGCTGCGTCGAGGTTAACCAACATGGCGGTTGCGGTAAGAATGACGAATGCAATGGCTTTTTTTGATATAAACATCCCTTTTCTCCTGTCAGAAAGACTCAAGAACTGTTGAAATTCTGAAATTACTCTGTTTGCGAACCTTCATGCTGTCATGCAACGGGTAACTCACAACGAATTCAACAGTGAGAACCGTCACATTTTCGTCGGGAAAGAATCGTCGTGAAGAATTTATTTCGTCGACATTGCACATCAATCTCTGTTCACTGACAACCCCGCCGCCACGGCTGACGCGGCCATAAAATTCAATGAAAGGTCGAGTTCCTTTGAGAAAACCGGTTACCGTAGATTCGATGTAACTGGAGCCAGCTGCTTCTTTTTCGAAGGTTTTGAATTCCCATACTGTCCATTCTTTGCCATCAGCCGGGTATTCTGTCATCAGATTACCGTTGCCGCCACCGCGAATCATTACTGGCTCGGTTGCGATAACGGCAGGCGTAGTTATGACGCCATGTGCATCGACAACCAGTGATTCGATTCTGCTGGTTGCCCCGGTAAAGTGCTTTTGCCAGAAAATTTCGTTGAGGCGCTGATCGTCGACTGCACTCTGTTTCCATGCGGTTATCTTCTGAGCATTGGTCATCCAGCTGGTGAATTGCATGACGACAACTGAGATAACGGCGACGACGCTGACTGAAATTATTATCTCGACCAGGGTGACCCCGCGTCGTTTGATGTTATGACTGTTCATCTGTCTTCCATTTTCAGCATCTGAATCGTTACTGTCATCGAAACGTCGCTTTTGAGGCCTCCGGCCTGAAGAGTCTGCGAAGTCGCATTGGCGGTAATGCGGATGTAATCTTCGGTATAGCCCGGGTCGAGAGCATTTTCACGCTTGGTCAGACCAATACGTTCGATTGCGGTGACTCTTGCCGAACGACCGGCATTCTCAGCTGAGAAGCGGTTATCAAGGGTCTCGATCCTCAGATCGGCGATAAATGCCTCATACAAAGCGTCGGTTCGTTTCCCGACCGGCTCATCATGCTTGTAACGAAAGGCCGCATATAATTCGGTCGGGTGCGCCCTTATCTTGAGCTTGGCCGCCTCGATAGCGGAAACGCATAGCAGTTCGAGCTGTGTTCGTTCGCTGGTCGCGATTTTTTCGAAGTTCTGATCGATAGAACGGCTCAACAGAAACGACGCAAAAATCAGCGAGGTGGTCAGGGTTGCAACCACCAGAACAATGACAACGCCACGGCGACTGGTTCTTTTCATCCGAGATCCGCCTTGTAGACAAAAAGATTGAGACGTTCAGTGTTGCCTGTCATCTTTGATGTCCAGATAACTTCGAATTCGAGACGAAAATATCTCTTATAGGCCGTCATAGTAGCTGTAGTATCAGGATCAGGCATGGTAACGAACCAGAAATCCTTTTCGTCGGGATCTCTGGTGACATAGCGCGTGCGCAGTCGGTAAGTGAACTCAGTGCCATTGATCACGGCACTGGTTGGAATATGCACACTGTTGGAAGGATCTGACCCGAAAGTTTTGCCGAGCTCGACCGGGCTGCCAAGCGGAATGTCGCGGCCAGGCAGACCAAGAAGCGCGCGCAGATACGATGAACTGCTGTGCATGGCTGCCAGATGGTCGGCATTGACCTGGGTGAAGGTGGTGCCGCGGCCGAAAAGGCCAACAAGAGGTATTACCGCAAAGGCAAAGATGGTAATGCCTATTATCACTTCGACAAGAGTCACGCCGCGATTCAGCGCGACACCACCACATCGCCACATGTCACTTCGCTCCGGTTCCGCTTCTTTCAGCTTCGGTCGTTGATTCGAGAACGCGTATCTGGAAGCGGCTCGGAATGATCGGGAAGTCGATATCGAGTTCCCGCGAGTTGCCACCAAGATCGACCACCTTGAGATAGAACGAGTTAGTGCCACTTGAGTTACCACTCTTGTTTTTCAGCCCTGTTTTGACATCGGCGTTGCCGACACGGAAGACGTATGAAAGTGGCGTTCCGTCTGCATTCAGCAGCCGCAGCGGCGCTTCATCGTCCATCGACTTGACCGGGTTATCTTCGAACTGCTTCGAGTATAACACTCCGTGCTCATCTTTTACATCTTCTGTGAATTTATAATAGATATTCCTGAAGTTGTTACGGTCGACGATCTTGCCAAACGGCGCTGCTGCGTCGTTCTGCCAGAACAGAACGTTATCGCGTACCGACAGGTCGAACACTATGACTTCGTCTTCGGCAAACCCCGGCGCGCCAGGATTCTCCGCGATAAAGGCCGCTTTAACATCGCTGTCTGCGAACTTGATCATCGGATCATCGCGGCGGCTGATGTTCTTCTCAGTTATTGCCAGATTGCCAGCTGAATTCAGAGAATTTCTGCGATCGTAAACGTAGCCCGGTAAAGTGAAGGTGCTGCTGAAACTGCCGCTGACGAACTTCTGATCGGGGTCAAAAGCATGCCGCCAGTCGCCCAGCAAGCCGGCCCTGGAACCTTTAACCCTGTCCTTGAGCTCACTGCTGGCCCAGGGTAGAGCTCCAAACGGCTGTGTCGACGGGCCGAGGGGATTATCCTTCGCAATGTCAGCGAGAAGTTTGAGACTGCCATCGTCAGGCAATGGCTTGTATTTTGCCGTGGCCAGGCGCAGATCAAGATTGGGGCGCTTGTTGTCAGTTATGCTGAAATAACCTTCGAGGCGGGTATAGTTTCTTGAACCGTCTTCGACCTCAAGCACATACTTGATCTTACCGGCGATATAATTCGAGAACTGGTGCTGAATCGTCATTTCACGATTTACCGGCGTGCCCAGCTGCTCTTTGGTCTTCGGCTCGATCACAGCGATGCGATGACCATCGATACGCTCAAGATTGAACTTGTCGATATCAGGCGAGAGATCGCCGTCATATGCGGTAGAGAGCTTATCCTTGATCGCAGGCAGTATGATCGGAAACTCGTAACCATTCTGCGGTTCGAGCGTAAAGCGGCCGGCTGCGCCATCGATCTTCTGGAACCACAGGCGCGGGTACCACGAGCGGCGGGTACCACCGTTCTTGAGACCATCGTTCGGGCCGAAACCAGGATGATTGTCTTCGATACCAATCTGGAACTTGGTCTGGTCACCAGTGTTGCCATATATAGTGTTGTTCACGACTGCGGCCATTTCGCTGCCATTGAATTCCATAAACTTAGGTATGGAAGGCGGCGTGACATCGACCGTAAACGCCTTGCGCCGCCAGATGCTGGTCATGTCACGATCGAGATATCTGATCTTACCGTCATTATTCAGAACCAGCCGACTGTAGTCAGCGCCAAAGCGTGCCTTGTTGGCAGATTCCTGGCTGGGGTGATCGAGGTAGAAGTCACGGCGCATGCAGACCAGCGTCACGATTGTCTCATAGCCTTCGTTCGGGAAAGTCGGTATCGGAAGATCCCATTGATATTCTGAAGAGAACGATACCGTCTTGACTTCAAGGAAGCGACTGCCAACGCGCACCAGGTAGGTATTCATCGCCGACTTGTCGATGTCAAGGTTCCCCTGGGCATCGCGGTCGGGGCGATAAGTGAAACTTCGCCAGTTTTCGACGGCGCCGCCCGGCTGATGGCGCTTGACTTCGATATTCATGCTGATCGGCTTGTCGAGCAGTATGCCGCTGAACGCTTCAAGATGCCCGGCTCCGGCCAGGTTGCCCTCGTTCAGGTCGGAGGTTTCGTTAACATTGCGGGCGAACTTGAGTTCGAGCTTTGCCTTGTAGGTATGAAGCGTGCCGGCGGCGTTGACCAGATCGAAGTTCTGGTCGAGATGTTCCTTGCCGTTAACCGATGCCCGCAGATAATACCAGTCGTTGTTGTTCATCGACGGAATACCGACGGGTCTGATATCGGTCGTTCTGGTTTCCGGGTAGGCTTTGAACGAACCTGAGAAATCGCGATTTCTCAGAGCTGCCGAATCGCCACCCCACTGTGGAGCATAGGTCGTGATGTTGCCGGGCCCGTTGAGCGTAAGCTTCGGGTCGTCAAAGTCAGCTGGAGTATGGTCATAAACGGTAACATCATAGGTAAGCGTTCGTGTCTGCGGAATGTCGGTGGCGGCGTAATAGACTATGATACCGAGACCGTCGGTAACCGCCGTGACAATGCGCTGCGTGTATTTTACCGTGTGAATGACCGTGTATTTTCCAGCCTGCAGAAATTCATAAGTAAAACTGGTGCCGGCGCCAGTTCCACCCGGGACGTCTGGCGAAATGCGCCAGGTCTGCGACCAGGTGTCTGGCTTGATGATAACCATTTCTGCGCCTGAGAGGCTCCAGGTCTGCGGAATATCTTCGGGGATATCGTTCGGTCCGATGATATTGGTCGGGAGATATCTGACCTCAGTCGGCGGTTTAGGCGGTTCTTTAGGCTTTTCGGGATCAGACGAACCACCTTCGAGAGAGAAGCGGCGACCCAGCGAGAACTGATTGCCATCGCCAGAGTCATAAGCCCAGATTGTCGGGTTGATGAACTTGTAGTTGTATGATTCTTTGAGAACGAAATCAGTCTTGCCATCTGGCGGGTAAGCCGAGAATTTACCGCCGGCGATTACGCGGAAAGTCTTGTCGTTATCGGTCTGAACCGCATGCAACGGCGCCATACCGATTTTGTGCTGATATACCGTCGACAGCAGAAAGCCGTCTCTGGCTTTGATTTTGTCCCAGTCGGCCATGTCGTTCTTGTCATAGTAACCGTTACCATCAGCATCGCCGTAGATGAAAATGTTGCCCATCCAGCCGGATTCAACTGATTCGAGCTGGCCGATGCCCCATGGGTCACCCAGCGCATGCACAGTAGCATTGGTATTGTTGACCTTGTTGTAAAAGCAGCCTTTTGGATAAACTCTACCGGTCAGAGATTTCAGACGGCCCAGCAGGGTTCCGTCGGGGTAATCCATGGTAGTCTTGCGATACAGCTGTGCGAGGGTTGGCTGTGCCTGTGGCCCAAGGTTGGTCAGGAAGTTAGACCCGACTACGCCTGGATCGCTTTTTTCGTTGTAGCTCATCACAGTCGGCGAAAATTTGAAGTTCTTCGAAGAGGCGCCAGGAATTGGCTGAACATAGAATTCACCGACGAAGGCATTACCACGCCAGCCAATCTGCACGTATCTGTTTATAGTGCCGGTACCCTGATATACCTCTGGAATCACGACCGGACCAGCAGTTGCCATGAACCGGCGATTGGTGGCAAGCGCCGGAAAGGCGGCGAATCTGGCTCTGATCTGGGCAGAAAGTTCGCTGAATGCGGTCGGAAAGCTGACGAAAGCATGATGCCAGACACTGCTGCAGTCATTGATATCTACTTTTCCATTTTCATCGAAATCTGCAGTCGGGAAAACCTTGTCAAAAAAATCTTTGTCGGCATTATCGACCTTGTCGTCATTATTGACGTCGAAAATTTTGTTAAAAACATACTTGACCGGGCCAGCTTTGGGTCTGCCATCAGAACCGAATATCGGCGGGTTATCACATTCTCTGATGTAACCGCGGGCTCTGGTCTGAGTGGTCGGATGAAGGGTATAGCCCTTGATAACGCCTGCGCCAGACAGCCAGTTGGACTGATCTATTGCTGTATATGGCATGGGAGCGATTCTCTGGCCCTTGACGATAGTAGGTGTCGTAACCAGATACAATCTCGGTTCTGGGCCTTCGAGCGCCATGTAAACCGGCACATCGACCTGGCCAAAACCAAGATTGGCGAGCATCTTGATGACATCTTTCATCTTGATCATGCCATCGAAAATCTTGCCGTATTCGATGTAGTATTTCTCTCTGGCGCCACTGCTGCCATTAAGCGAGTCACGCGACCATCTGAAGGTGATATTTACTTTGGTATCACCGATGGTGGGATACCAGATTCCGCTGACATCTACCCGCCATGTCGGGTTAATCGCAGGTCTGGGGTGTATCTCAGCCAGCAGTGATTTTGACGAATCAGGCGGTTTGATCTTGCCAAAAGTGTATTGATACCAGCTCAGATATACTTCATAAAACTCAACCTGATAGCTGAAAGTCAGATCTTTGATGCCAGTGATGTTTGAGTTGAAAAAATTGCCCGACTCAGGATTCGGATAGATTTTATTTGTCTTTCTGACATAGGTTCTCGATATTGGATCCCACACAGTGCTGAAGGTTCTTATGGGGAAATTCTTCTTTTCAGGCTGCTTTACTTTGCGCAAAAAAGCACCGCGATCCCAGTAGTAGACTTCATGGTTGTTGTAACAGACATAATAGGTAGAACAACCACCGGACCAGCAATAGCTCCCTGGAGGAGGCCCGGCCCACGACACACAGCCACCTGACCAGCAGTAGGTTGCTGTGCGATGCCCGGTAGAATACCAGTAATTGATGAGATTCCAGTCATATTCGTTGCGCCAGTGCCAGTAATCGAGGGTCGAGCCGAGATTATACTCAACTTTGAGATTGTATCCAGGGGTAAGACGAAAGCCCGGCCCGTTCAACAATTCATATGAACCGATCTTGTTTGGCCCGAAGTAAATGTAAGGCTTTTTGTCATAAACCATGGGCGAGAATGGAATATTGCGCTGTCTGCCCTCTTCACTGCCAAATTCCGCTGCCGGCAAAGTAAAATTGGTGTTCAGATTGACGTTGAACCAGTAATTATGTTTGAACGGGTATGCATCAGGAGCCGTGTAGATGATGTACGGCCCGGACGGTTTGGGGGTGTGCGGCGCCGGGTATGTATAACAGGCAAAAAGCTGCGACGACGCACAAATCATCATCAGACAGAGCAGCCAAAGCAACCCTGTTCCCGGACTCTTCGAGGTTCTCATATGTCTACCCTCCTGGCAGCAAAATACGGCTCTCAGATCTTGAGCAACAATCTTTGCACGTTCAATCCCTGAAAAGTTCTTCTAATAAAGTTATACCCAAATTACAACCCTTACGACAACGCAAACTTTTTTTACAGAGCCTGCAAAAAATTAGTCTAAATCATCAATATTAAGCCTGTATTTAGTTGCAATCGCGGGCAGTACTGTGACTGCCCGCGAAACATGCATTAATTACCGCTCACGCCGAGGGTTCCCTGTCCCGACTGCTCAGTCGAAGCTGGAGCAGCTGGCTGTTCAGTGGTGGTCATTATGGTCAGACCGGCCTGAAAGCGCTCAAGTGTCGTGCCGATTCCCGGCCAGGTCTGCTCAGCTATCGCGGCGGCCTGGCTGTGGTTCTTCAGATAATCGTCCCAGACCTTGATGATATCGAGTGCGCCCTGCAGGCTGCCTGAACCCAGAGCAGCGTTGAATTTGGCAGCCGAATCGATGACCGTGGCCTGCAGCAGCTGCTTCATGTTGTCATCAGCGTCTTTTGGCAGGTTAATACCTGTAGCTTTGCTGATTTCAGCTGCAAGTGCCGGATTCTCTTTTGCAATTCTGCTCCACTTGTCAGCCAGTTCGACGGCTCTGGCGATATTGTTGTACCATTCTTCCGAACCCGGCTCGGCCTGCGCAAATTTTTCGCTGCACACGCCATGCTCGGCCAGATCTCTTCTGAAAGAATCGACATTTTCACTGCTGATCGTCGGGTCGACGCCTGCAAGCTGCGTGCGTGCAGCTACCAGATTGGCCACTGCCTGTGCCTTGTCGAAACCGAAATTCAAATCGCGACAGAGTGCATCACCGTATTCACCGGCAAAAATCGCTTCCCATTTCGTAATCAAAGCGATGGCGTCGGCCAGGCGGCCCTCGGCTACCGCTCTTTCGTAGGCCTTAACATCGAAAGCCCAGAGTTGAACGTATGTCGCCACATTGAAAACAGCTTTCCAGTTGGTCTTGTCAGTAGCTTTTCCTCCGTCGAAGGCGTTGAAAAGGTATTGCATCGCCGAAGCCCGTTTCGGATTGTCTTTTTCAAAAGCAAGCCATTTTTCGACAAGTGCGAATGCCTTGGTCGCGTCGCCCGTTCTGACCGCTTCACGCCATTCAGCATGATCTCTTTCGAATTCTTTCATGTCAGTCACGGTAGTCTGCGGATCGACTCCGGCAAATGAGTTGAAAGCTTCGGGAATCGGGCTGTTCGTGGCGTTCCAGGCCGAAACCACTCTTTGCCAGCCGGCACTGACTCTGGCGGCCTCTTCATGCTTGCCCTCTCTGGCAAGGCGGCTGTATTCTTCGGCAGCGACAGCATAGGTTCTCATGATGCCATCTTTGATGGCCTGATCCATTACCTGCCTCATCACTGCAACCGACGAATTGTTGGCGGCGGCAAATTCTTCAAAAATCGCAGGATTGTCGCGGAAATAGCTCTGTATGCCAATTGCAAATTCTGCCGCCTTGACCGAATCCGTGATCATCAGAGAATTAAAATCATTGCAGATCACGCCGCAGGCTTCACGATAGACATTGTTCAGAACTGCGGTAAGCGATTCTTTTGTCACACCCTCACCGGCAGCAGCGGCGACTCCGGCTGCATCCTGACCGGCATACTCTACCCATTTTCTGGTTACATTGACCGCCGCGGCATAATTCTTCGGCGTCGAATTCATATATTCCTGATACAGCGAATAATCAGCGGCCCACTGGTCAGCCGTTACCGCTGCCCCTGCCATACTCGTTACCAACAGACACAAAACCAATACACACAATAGTCTTTTTCCCATACTTCCTCCTGTGAAATTGATTCCAACTTTAATTCCATAAACCATCAGACAGTCTCCTGAAGTCTTTCGCTTCAAGTGCTGACTAATACCCTGAGACTCCCAATGTTGAATTAGATGCCCCTGTTGTCACATCTTCATTTCCCGACTGCCCTTCTTCTGACCCCTCTGTTTCGTCGAATTCAGGCAAAACATCTTCGATGTCAGCTTCTTCCGGCGCGCTGTCAGGTTCAGACGAAATCTGTTTCGTTGCGGAAGCCGGATACACGTCCATCGCCTCGAATGTTTGCGAAGAAACTTCATCACCCACGACCTTGTCATAATCCTGCAGGGGCTCAGGAACTGGCTGAAGCCTTTTCAGATCCATGAGCGCAGTCACCGCTTCCCGGCCGATCTCTTTCATATCGAGAACCTTGCCGGAACTGGCGATCAGCAGAAGCTGACCAGCCCTCAGAACATTGCTTCCATCAGCTTTTGACCTGAATTCTACAACCCCATCCGAGACTCCGATGAAACTTGTGTCAGTTCCGATTTCCTGAACGAAAACCGTCCCAAGGACTGCAGTCAAGCCTAAAGGTGTAGTTACTTCAATTGGAACTGGCGGAGCAAGAGGTTTGACTTTAAAAAGCACACGTCCCTGTTGCTGATAACCTGAACAGTTGCTGCCGCTTAGCTGAAAATGCGCATCTGGCCCGAGCGAAACCGTTGAACCCGAAGAAAATGTCAGCTCTACCTCAGCAAATTTGCGAGTTCTTACCGAATCACCTTTTGCAAGTGTATCTGAAACCGCTGCCAGAACATAATCAGGGGCTCCGGCAAGATGCTTTTCAACTTCCCGGTCGAGTCTGGTAATTGTGGCTAACGCCTCTGCAACAGTTGCGCTCTGGCTTCTTCCAGACGAGCCCGGCCTGACGTAGAAAACTGCCAGAATCAGAAAGCTGACGAGAGACAGCAAAGCCAGTTTCCAGACGACCGGCAAAGCACTACCAGACTTTTCCTCTCTGACGTGGCACTGCATTATCACCTTTTTCTTAATATCTGGAATGGCAGCCTTCATACCGGCAGGCAATCGTGCAAAAGACTGCTCTGCCAGTCTTTTCAAAAGAGCTGAACAAACCCGGCAGCTGTCGACATGTTCCCGCAGTTCCGTCGGGAGATTGACCAACCCTGCTTCAGGACAGTTTTCCAGCCACTCTCGGAATTTATGACAACTCATCCGGATTGTCCTCCTGAAGGCGCTTCAGCGAACGACAAACTACATTTCTCAGAGTACCCGGCGCCATACCGGTAATTTCTGCAATTTCCTCATATGATAAGCTTTCCAGAAATCTCAACTGCAATATTTCGCGATCTCTTGCCGGCAACCCCTGTAACAATTCCGGCGCTTTGCCTGAGCCTTCTTGTGGCTGGGCGACCGGCTCTTCAATTTCCTGACTGTCGAATGAAAATGTCTTGAGCTTTTTCTTACGATAACAATCGATCAAGGTTCGCCGGGCAATGGTAAAAAACCAGCTTTCAAACCTTCCTGACGACCTGTAACTGCCGAGAGCCTTAAAAATTTTGACCAGTATATCCTGCGTAATGTCTTTCGCCTCTTCCTGGCTTTTGACAAAAAGCACCACATAACGCATCAGCCTCTCAATGTAACGATCGAAAAGAACGTCAAGCATCTTTTTCTCGCCCCGGACTATTCTGGCAACGAGCAGCTCGTCAGTAATTCTATGATTCTCGACAGACGCCATAGTTTCAGTTGTTTCTAATTGTTAAGACGATATTCATGTAAATTTGTCACTGTAAATTCATGGAGTGCCCAAAGCCGTGGCTCCAGCCATCGACAGAGGAACACCCAGCGCCATGTTGCCGGTCAGCTGTATCATTCCGCCTTGAAACAGCTTAATCGGAGCTCCCGGCGCATATTCAGCGAACATGTAATTCGGGCACCAGAGGTCACCCGGGCTGACTGTACCCGATGCAGGCACATAAGGAGAATACACGCTGACCGTTGTCGCCAGCAGTTCGCTGCCTTTGCTTTCCATGACCAGACGAACTTTTTTCAGGCTGGCAGAATTGGCTGCGTTGTTGATTGGCGCGCCGGTCGCGTCGAGCAGGTCGATGCGAAAGCTGGCCAGCATTCCCTGCAGGTAATTTCGCTGCAGAACCGGCCCGACTTCGCAAGTTCGCATTACCCCGAAAAGACTGCCGGCCGGGGCATCTGCCGGCTGCTTCTGGTATGTGATTTTTTCGACAAGGGGGCGGCCGTTCACATCTATGCCATATACTTTGTTGAATTCAAGCTTTGCTGTATGACCGGAGGCATCGTAACTGATCGATGGAACCGGTATGTTATCAGCGCCGGCGAATATCAGAGTGCGCAGATCCTGTTTGAGCACCGCTATCAGCCGCGATTTTTCCTGCAGTATCGACAGGTTGTCGTAGCCTCTGGCCGCGCCGGTAAAAGCGCCGCTCAGAAGTTTAAGCACCACTGCCATGACGATTGCCGTCACCAGAGTGACTATCATCATTTCGATCATGGTGAATGCTCTTTTTTTCATATCAGTAGCGCCCCTTCAACGTTATCAGCTGAATGCGCCGGTTACGCGCGCCCCAGCTGACGGTAACCGCAATGCGCAACATGGCCGAATCTTTGACCAGCATACCTGAAACAGGGTAAGAATCGACAAATACATGCGTCGAAAACTCCGGCGGCAGTGGCCTACTGCTCATGCCGTGCTGGTTTCCGCTCAAAGCAGCCGTAGCGAATGGATCAGGCGCAAAAACACCATTATTGAACGTTACCTCGGCATCCATAAGACATAGCTGGTCGAACGGCAGCGCCTGCAACGCCTCGATCAGCTCAGAGGCAAAGTTCACCGAAGTGACTTCTTCGAGAGTAGCCCGGGTATTCTGATGTGATGCCGAGTACGTCGACAAAATCGGCAGCAGCGCCAGCCCGATTACAACCAGCGCCAGCACAAGTTCTATATAGCTGAATGCACTCGTCGGGTTTCTGGTCATGGCTGATCCGCCTTTTCATCTGCCCAGTAAACCAGCGATTTGCCGAGATGAACACGAATACCGGCCGAATAGCGGTCGGGATCGATCGCGTTGAACTTTTCGTTCCAGACAATTGTCTGCCTCTGGGATCCTGAGCCAGGATATCCATGAAACAACGACGAAGCATTCTTATTGAAGTCGAGATAACTGACGGCAGCGCCGCCGACGATGTGTATCGCGCCGGCGGCCGCTCGACGCAGGGTTCCGGACGAGATGAAAAAGGCTTCATAGCGACCAGGCCTGAAATGAATATCTTTACCTTCGACTGCGGTGGCGATGACCAGACTGTCCTGCGGATTCTGCATTCGAAGAGAACTTTCGAGCAGTATCTCGCCACCGGAAGCGATCAGCATGCCGCCATTACGCACGATTATTTCGTTACCGCCGCCTGCACTCAGCTTTATCTGGTCGTTGAGAACGGTCACCACGCCGCCGCGCAGATCGAGAACGGTTTTGCCGTTTTCTTCGAAAAGAAAATTTTCAGTAAAAATCTGGGAAGAAGATGCTACGAAAGTCGTTTTCTGACGCAGGTCATAGCCGGTGCCGCCATTGCCGGCATTTGCGGCGGCCGGCAACGAAAAGGCCGGAGAAAATGGCCAGAGAACGCCGAGCGAGCCAAGCGCCAGCTGGCGACCGGCGGTATCTTTGATAGATATGCATTCACCACTGATACCACGCCCATTCTGCGAGCTGTCAGGATTCTTGTAAAAGAAACTGTTGCCAAAATCAGCGACCGACCCCGAAATCGGCACGCCGCTGCTGCTGTCAGCTCCATGCAGAACGTCGGCCAGCTGTGCCGGCAATGTCTTTAGTCGCAAAGGCGGATCGCTTGGCGCATTGCCGCCTGGCACAAACAGGCTCACGGCAGTTCCCCGCATGTTGTCGTTGATCATCTGTTCAAAAACAATCATACCGGGATAAACCAGCATTTTCGTCATTATGATGTCGCAGATTTCAAGCGGATTGCCGATCTTTTCGAAGATATTGGTGTAGACATTGTAGGCAACCTTGGCAAAATCTGCTGTAGCTGTTCCGATATCGTCATCGACCCGCCCCCAGACAGGGTAATTTGCCCAACCCACCCTGTCGTTGCCGAATTCAAGAGAGAAGTTCGGAGGATTGACCTGGCGATTGGCATTGATCGGGAAGTATGGGAAAAAATATTTGACCGGCTTAACCGCATTGACCGGGCTGTCGAGCTGACGCAGCCAGTCTCCGGGCGGGGTCTGGTCCAGTGCTGTCTTCATGTCATCGTCGATCTGCGCGATATTGCCAACCTGCAAAAATCGCAGCCAGGCGCCCAGCATGATGGTAGGCGAGCGGCGGTCAGCTATCTGCGAAGAACTGAGCGGAAACATGTCGCCCATCGGCAATATCAGAGAAGAATGTACCGACTCAAGACTCGCCGCAGTATCGCCCACCTGATGCTGCGGATGCTCGTAATAGCTGACGAGCAGGTGATACAATGACACCGCTTCAAGCAGTTCGCGACTCATCGACATCAGACCGAACCTCGTCTGCCAGGCCATCCAGCCGCGCAGATTCGTGCCATCGCCGTCGACCAGACCTGAGGCCGGCATATTTATACCACCGCTGTTCGGAAAAAAGTTGCTCCAGGGCGGGCTGGTCGGCGAATCGTCGCGCAGCAGATAATAAAGCTTGCTGCGGTCAGAAAGCATGTAACTGCCGCCGTAAAAGAGATGAAATTTGTTCTGAAAAGCAGATGGCAGGGTTGCGTGATTGGCGGCGATCTTTACATCGCCATGCATAGGCTGAAAAATGTAGTATTGCAGAGGGCCGCTGTCGGGGCTGCGGCCAAAAAACACCCAGCCGCGCTTGAGCAGGTCGATACTGGCCCAGTCTGTCGGAATCGGTGGAGCCACCGAATCTTCGGGAATGGCAGACGTATTGCATACCCTGTTTTCGTCATCCGAATGATGAATAAGCGTCAGCGGGTTGTTAAGGGCATTTGAATCTGGCTCGACAAAGCCGAACGAGTCGAGAAAAGGCGGACTCACGCGCGATGAATTGCGCAACCGGTTCCAGTCGTAGTCGATTCCGTTCTTTTTCTCTCTGACAAATAGAGTGAATTTGCCGAACACGCTCGGCAGAATGTTGATCGCCTTGATGTCGCGCACGACCACGAACTTGCGGCGAAAGCCACGAAAATCAGCTTCGATTTCTGCCTTGAGCAGCCCGAAAACATCAGTCGGATCAGGGTATATCTGCCCCTGCGTCTTGGGGTCAAAAGCGGCTGGCGGCACCGCGACCGGCGTAAAAAGCGGGGTTATGCCAGACAGGGTCAGCGTGACCTTTTTAATGACTTCGATTCCATCGTAACTGTCGCGCAGAAAATTGATAAAAGGCAGCTGCGTCGCTGTCAACTGCATACTGACCGTATCGGGAGCAGAAGTTCCCGTATCGCGCAACCTCGCGAAGATAAGATTGGCCGGATCTTCAGGGTTGTCCTGCAGCCAGCGGAAAGCCTCTTCGGCGACTCCTTCGGAGGCCTTGGTTACCAGATCGTTCCAGTAAACGCGATGCGCGCGCAGAGCTTCCTGCCTGACATGTGACTGATAGGCCACAACCATGACGATCATGATCGGAATCAGAACCGCCGCCAGCCCCAGCAGAAAGCCTCTATTACCGGACTTTACCCCTCTTAAATCCGCCAGTAAACAATCCAACCGGATACCTCATTCAAGAACGTTCTAACTTCTACCAGAATACTATAACGATAATTGTCGTAAAATGTCATCAAAATCGTCGGGGCAACGACAAAAGCCTGTCTAATCAGCTATTGCAAGACCGATGCTTCTCAACACACCCCCAATACCATATCGTTACTGTGTACTGGATTTTAGTTGGAGTTACTGCTATCCTTTCTGCTAACTCAAAGGGAAAGGCCAAAATAGATGAAAAAAGTAGACAAGCTGTTCAAGAACGCTACAGTTCTCACTGTAGACGAAAAGTTCAATCAGTATTATCCCGGCGCGGTGGCCGTGTCAGGCGACTCGATTGTCGCAGTCGGCAGCCAGGAAGATATCTGCAAGGAATATGAAGGCGCCGAAATCATGGATTGCCATGGTAAGATCCTGATGCCCGGCCTGATCAACGGTCACACGCATGTGCCGATGACTTTGCTGCGCGGTCTCTCAGACGACCTGCGCCTCGATGTCTGGCTGATGGGTTATATCATGCCGGTAGAACGTGAATTTGTTTCGCCCGAATTCGTCACTCTCGGCACCAAACTCGCCTGCGCCGAAATGATCAGATGCGGCACCACCACCTTTGCCGACATGTATTATTTTGAGGAAGAAATCGCCAAAGCGACTGCCGACGCCGGCATGCGTGCCATCTGCGCCGAGAGCGTTCTCAAGTTTCCCTCACCTGATGCACAGTTTTACGAAGAAGCGCTTACCCGCACCCGCAGCTTCATCGAAGAATGGAAAAATCACCCGCTCATCGTTCCGGCCATCGCTCCGCACGCACCCTATACCTGCACTCCTGAAATCCTGCAGGCCTGCTCAGCCATTGCACGTGAATTCGACGTGCCGCTGATGATTCACATCGCTGAAACAGCTTTCGAAGTAGATCAGCTGCGCGAAGAACACGGCGTGCCGGTCGTTCCTTACCTCAAGCGCCATCACCTGCTCGACGCCAAACTGATCGGTGCCCACCTCGTTCACATCGATGAGGGCGAAATCCGCGATCTGGCCAAGTATGGCTGTGGCGGCGTTCACAACCCGTCTTCAAACCTCAAGCTAGCTTCGGGCGCGGCACCCGTTGCCAAGATGGTCGAACTCAACATGAACGTCGGCATCGGCACTGATGGCCCGGCTTCGAACAACGATCTCGACATGTTCGAAGAAATGCGCCTGACCTCGTTCCTGGCCAAACTCAAATCTGGCGACCCCACCACTCTGCCCGCCAAAACTGTAGTTTACATGGCCACCCGCGGCGGCGCCAAAGCCCTGCACATGGACAAAATCACCGGTTCGATCGAACCCGGCAAGCGCGCAGACATCATTCTCGTCGACCTGCAGCCCGTACACAATGCGCCGCGATTCATGCGTGATCCAGACGGTGCTTACGCTCAAATCGTTTATGCCAGCAAATCAAATGACGTAACTCATGTCATGGTCAATGGCAAATGGCTGATGAAAGAACGCCAGCTGCTTACCGTCGATGAATCTTCACTGCTCGAAGAAGCCAAAGTATTCGCCGCCAAGGTCGATAAATTTTTGAGCGAACGCGAACAGTCACTGCTCTCCAAGCTCGTCGCCATCGGCGGCGCCACCCAGGAAGAAAGCTTCGAAGTGCAAACCAAGGTCAAGGTCGATGATATCACCCCGATTCTCGAAAAAATCAACCTGCCCGAAATCGTTATCGAACAGAAGAAGCACTACAAGCAGTTCGACACCTATTTCAAGTTCAACAACAGCGACGAGATGATCCGCTATCGAGAAGACGAACTGCTTGACGAAAAAGGCAACGTCAAGAGCGTGCGCCCGCGCCTGACCATGATTGGCGACAGTAAGAGCGGCGTTCACCCCGAAAGCAAGGTTCTGCTCTCGCGCAGCCGCTACATCGCCCAGGCCGGCAATTCGCTGCGCTTCTACCGCGAATATTTCCGACCCGACTCGATGTTCGAAATTCAGAAAGACCGCCTGCGCTTCCACGTGCAGTTCAAGGGCATCAAGTTCTTCATCAACGTCGACACCATGGTACAGCCCGAAATCGGCAAATTCGTCGAAGTCAAGAGCAAGACCTGGAGCAAGATCGACGCCGAACAGAAAACCCGCCTGATCGCCTCCCTGCTCGCATTCCTCGGCCTCGAATCGCAGTCCGCCATCCATCAGGACTACCACGAACTCAAAAACTGACCGAAAAATAAAATCAACAGGGAAATGACATCCCGTAGTGATCGGTCGCGACCGATCCCTACGGGATTTTTTATCTAACCGATGTCCTGCAAATGTTCGACTACTGCGGGAAATGAGGGGCAGCTCACCGTTCTGGTTGTCGATGAACCAAAGCCATAGCCCGCATGGATAAAGTCTATGCCGGCAAGTTGTGCGGCTCTTTCGTCTCCGGCAGTGTCGCCCACATAGACCGGTTTTTTTAAGCCAAACCGGCTTATCAACCTGGCGAACATCTCGTGCTTCGGTTGCCCTGACATGCCATGGCAGTCGTAGCCGGCCAGCAATGGTTTCATGCCCGAAAACTGTAGAAAAAGCTTCATATACCAGTCCTGGCAGTTGCTTACCAGAAAAATTCTGTGTGAGCCGGCAACTGTTTGCATACCTTCGAGGACGCCAGCATAAAAGGTTCCGCCGGCTGATTTGACAACCTCGATTTCGCAGGTATTCAGCGTTTCCAGCAGATCCGGATACTTCTCTCGCAGCCCGGGTAAAAGAATGTCCACGCACTTTTCGTAAGGATTGCCGGCTACGCTCTCTATCTGCTCTACGGTTATTTCTATGTCGATGCCAAGTTTTGCAAGACCGGCATTCCAACCGGTTGCGCTTGCCTGACTCGCGTTCCAGAGTGTTCCATCAATATCGAATATTACTGCGTCATGTTTCATTTTGTGTAGAAACTCTATATTACGAATTCTCTGAAATGTAAAGTAAGCGCCTGTCGAGTCAGCAATTCTCGGTCAATAATTGTCATTGCGAAGGGCGAAGCCCTGAAGCAATCTTATTGGCAATAGGATTGCTTCGCTTCGCTCGCAATGACGAAAAGTACAAACGCTTTACACACAGTCTTTATTGATGACAGTTTTGCTCACCGAGTATTACTACTGTCGTGTTTGCCCTTCTGTGTTATATTTAGCGCTGACGAATGACAATAACTGATGAATGCAGACAAAAGGAACAAAAGTGGACGGAAAAAAAAGAGCAGACGTAAAACCGGGGCAGACTGTCAAAATAATCCTGAAACAGGATCAGCGCACAGGGAAGCTGACGGAGGGCGTTGTGCAGGACATTCTGACCAATTCCCCGTCGCATCCCTATGGCATAAAAGTTCGCCTGACCGGCGGCGAAGTCGGCCGCGTTCAGGAAATCTGCCCGGCAAAGGAATCCTGAATTAGAGGGGTTTCATTTTGCGGGTTTCTGGCTTTGATTCACCAGCAGCCAATGATTTTTCACGTTTGAAACTGTTGAGGAAATCGGCAATCTTGTCTTCAAAAATGCCAACCGGGCGTTTTTCCATCGAAGGTACCCGGTCGGTTTCGTTGCCGATAAAATACAGAGCCGGATGAAATTCATAGCGGGTACGCGTCATGGTTACTGCAAAGCCAACGACTTCGTTCTCGTCATATGTAAACTCGCCTGTCGAAGGAGATGTCGTCAGCTGAACGCGGGTACCGTCGGCGCAGCGCACGGGTTTGCCTTCGTTCGGCTCAGCAAAGGGGAAAAACAGCTGCTGCCCGTCTTCGAGTTCAGCCAGCAGATCTTTCCAGGTCGGGGCTTCCGGGTTGCCACGCTTCGCAATATTGTCTTTTTCGCGCCAGATATAATCTGAAAGCACCATGTCGGTAGTGGCGATGCGCTTAAAATGCGCCAGCATGCTCTTAACGAAATTCTGAAAGTCAAAATCAGCCTTTTCATATTTCCAGGTAATCATGTTTTCCTCCGTTATTTGTGGCAAAGCTTCCGTCGCCATGCCCTCTCGCAAATTTTCTGCCGCCGGCGTTTAAACCCGGTCGCTAAATACAATTTACGCCGCTTCCACAATCTTTGCAATCACCAGAAAATTTTCATCATTCCCGGTGAAAAACGAAGTCGCAGAATCCCCTTTTCGATGTCTGGTTAAATCTCCCAAAAGATCTGCGCCAATCTGTGTAATCTGCGGTTCCTAAGTTTGGCAGAGAATCAGCTCACCAGGCGAAGTCGTGGCGTTGGGGGTAGTCGAATTTGTGTTCGTAGTGCCAGGGTGAGTTCTTTTTGGGACAGAAGACCTGTTCGACTTCGGCGGTGATCGTCGCGTCGCGCGGCAGCCCCTTGAGGGCCATCTGGCTGGAGCCGCGTGGATAAAATTTCCAGACGTCACTGGTGTATGGGCGCAGACCACCGTTGGCTATATGTCTGAAGCGATCGGTAAAAAGTCTGAAACGGCCCTTGTCGGCGCTTACCGTAACTTTTATATAGGCTTGAGTAATCGTCTCAGGTGAGTTGTTGAACACCTTTATCTTGACAAATGGGTCGTAGTTGGCGCGCGAATAAGGGTCGGCGGCAAACTCGACGCTGATAATCTCGAGCAGGGAAGGTTCGACGAAACCGTAACGCGTATCGGCATCAGCCGCACGACAAGTCCAGCCGACCGCTATAACCAGCACAGAAAACACGATAATCAGCAATTTGTGCATAAGCCACCCGTTTTTGTCAGAAAATCCACGAACGCTCAACTATTTCACGCCAATTATCGGCTCATCCCGACAATTCTTTTACCCGATCCTTGTCTGGGCGTTTCGGGTTGTTGAATTTTTTTGTATAATGTATGGGTATGGAGAAAACTATGTACATAATCAGATCAGTCAGATGTATTCTTCCCGCGATAGTGCTGGCAGTTTTCGTGTGTGCGGCACCGGCCGAAGCCGCGCGCGGCAACCGCATCGACGCCACCCATATTCTCGCACGTGAGATCGAACTGCCCGAGCGCAGCAGCCCTGCTATGGGCCCGATATCAGGCGTTTCTTATGCAGACGTCAACCCAGAAATCTCTGTCAGCCGGGCGCCGGTAAAATCGCTCGGCCATAAAGAACAGTTCTGGGTCAGAAATATGGCCAACAACCAGTTCGACCGGATAACCGCTATTCTGCGTGCTGTCGGCAAAAGCTGCTACGTTTATGTCGAAGATACCCAGAGCGTCAAGCAAGCTGCCATTGATCGTGTACAAAAAGAATTCGACCAGAAAATTTACCCGGTAACCACCGGCCATTTCGGCAATGAAGCCCGGCCCGGCCTCGATGGCGAAGATCGCATCACCCTGCTCATGCTCGACATCCAGGATGGCTACCAGAACCCCGAAGACGGCTACGTCGCCGGTTATTTCTTTGCCGGAGACCAGATGCTGCAGTCTGAATTTCCGGCACACAGCAAGACTAAGAGCAACCAGCGCGAAATTCTTTATATAGACACCTACCCCTGCGACCCCGAAGCCGACGACTATCTCGAAATCGTCGCGCACGAGTTTCAACACATGATTCATTACAACCAGGACAAAGACGAAGTCTCCTGGGTAAACGAAGGCTGTTCACAGATCGCCCCGGTTTTCTGCGGTTTCACGCCGCCAGGACACTATAAGCTGCTCAAGGAAGACCCAGACCGCAGCCTCAACAACTGGGCACAATGGAACCCGATGCCCGACTACGGCCAGGTCTACCTCTGGAACCAGTACATAGTCGACCGCCTGCTGCACGACAGCAAAAGCCGCACCAGTTTTTTCAAGGCGCTGACCGGCTCTAAGCGCAGAAGCATCGGCGGTTATATCGATGCACTCAAATCTTTTGAAGTGTCTTTCAGCGACCTGTTCACCGATTTTGCGATTACCAACCGCATCAACGATTCGAAACTGGTCGATGGCCGTTTCGCCTATCGCCAGTCGGTGCTCAAAAAGTTCAAGCTGCCACCAACCCGGCATATCAATACGATTCCGTCGAAGGTCAGTGAAAGTGTCTATGTCTGGGGTTCAGACGCCTTCTTCACCGACATCGCCAACGTCTCGGGGCAGCTCAAAATTTCGTTCTCGGGCTACCGCAGATCGATCGGACCAACCCACCCCTACTTCAGAGTCGCCGTGATCGAACAGGATTCAACCGGCATAAAAGCGCCAAAAATCGGCTTTTTCAAACTCGAAGTCAATCCGGCAGATAAAAACCGCCTGATCGGCAGTTTCGAGATCAACTGCAACAACCAGTATGACAGCCTGACCACCATCGTCATGGCCCTCGCCCCCGAAAACGTCGAAGACAAAGAGTACATGCCGGCATCAGGTTTCATTTACGATCTGATTTTCGAAGCTGACCGGCCGATCAGCAATATTGCGAGAGCGGCACACAGCGTCGATATGCAGGCCTTTGCCGAAGCCATCACGCAGGTTTCTGACACCCAGAGCGAAGCCGCTTTCAGACTGCGCGAGCACTACGCCAACCTGCTGATCAGAACCATTCAACGCGATGCTGACCGCGGGACTCTACAGACTGTCGATAATTTTATCGAATCAGCCGGCGACCAGAAAGCCTTTGCGCCTTTCGCCCGTGATATCTCGGGCATGCTGATGTTTTTGAAAAACCAGCAGAGCAGTTCTATTCCAGACGAAGACCTGCAGAACCGCATCGACTTTCTCAACCAGCTGGTGCACCAGCGTTGATCAGACTGCAACCTCGATGCGTATGCGCGTCGAGCCGCCTTCGCTGCTTTCGCTGATATTCGTCACATTGCCGATCTGCGACGCCTTGGTTTTGATGGCTTCGCGGTAGGTTTCCTTCAGCGCGGCATTCAGCACTTTGCGGGCTTCCATGGCGAGGTCACGCAACTGAGCAGCCATCTGTGCGGCAAGAAGACTGTCAGCACTCTGACTCATTCTTCCGACAATCTGCTCTCCTTCGGCAAGCGCCTTTTCTATTTCGGCATTCACACTTCTGATAGACTCTTCGTATACGCTGGTTTCAAAATCCTTCGGCAAATTTGCCCTGAGCCGGATTATCCGGTTTTCGACATCGATAATTGCTGTCTCGCCTTTTTTACATGGTACAGTAATCCCGGCACCGCTTTCGCTGCAGCCGGCAGCCAGCAGAGACTTCTTTAACAGTTCCTGCATCTGATCGGCAGGAAGAATCTGCATGACGTCGAATGGCATCGAAAAGCTGCCGAGCTTGTCGAGCCTGTCGTTGCTAAGTAGAACTTCGATTGGAATTCTGATTTTGTATGATCGACTCATAAATTGCTCCCTCCATGCCACGGCCTTCAAGATAATCGCTGACCAGCTGCTCGAACTCACGCACCTCTTCGGCAAACCGGTATTGCTGCACTGCGCCTCTGATGAATTTTTCGTCATCGAGACCGACACTGCCCTCGCCTGACCAGTATGCAAAAGCCTTTTCGGCCGATGCAATGAACCTGCGAACTGTCGTCACCTTGCCGCTGAAATCGTGCTGATTGAATGAGACCTTGAGCGGAACCCCATCTTCTCGCAGATCGTTCACGACATCGACAAGTTGACCGCTTGGCGTTGACGGATCGAGATGCCTCATGTGCCCGCTGCAGGCTATTATCAGATCAGCACATCGCTCGATCAGGTATTCACGCAATGGCAGGGCAACTTCGGCAGGATTGTCGAGAAGGTATTGCCAGGAAATCCTGTCGATGACAACCTGCTGCCAGGCGACGAACAGCGCCTGCGTCAACCAGTTTGCGCGATTGCGGCACAACCACGGAAATGAATAACGCCCGAAATTACTGGTGCAGATACTCAATATCAGGCCGTCATCTGGCGTTGCCACCAGAAACATCGGCTCTTCTTCGATAAACTCGCGCATCAGCAGCTCATAAAGTCTTTCAGCGCCGCGTTGCGAAAAAGAGAATTCGCAGGAGTTCCAGAAGTACTCGTCGGCACTGGTAAACCTCTTTGTATAGCCTTCAACATCGAAAAGAAATGGTCGAAGCTTGAAAGTATCGGCGACAAAGCGCTTAACCGCCGACTTTACCAATGCCTGCCAGCGCTCGGCAAATTCTTCTGAAAATTCGATCATGCGCGGCAGTCGATTGAGATACTGAGCATGTTTGACTACTGCCGCATCGATGCTGTTGGCAAAAGCCTTCTCGGCATATTCAAGCAAAATGTCTTCCGGGTAAAGCTGCAGCTTCACTGTTTGAGTTCCTGCTTTCTGACTGCTTCCTGATTTAGCAGAATACCGGTGTCACTCTCTTTGAGTTCGGGGTGATGATCGAGGCAGATGGCCTGAAGCCGGCCATCACGAACCTGCTGGGCGACTTCCTCGCCAAATATGGCGGCAGTCTGAGCGATGACTTCTTCGAGAATCTCGCCGCTGCGCACCGCCTCGTTAATTTCGACGTTGGTCATACTGTCGTCGTTAAAATCGACCACAATCGAACTGCGCCCGGTAGTCTCGTTATATTCAAAATCTATGATGAATTTTCGCATCGTCATTCCCCTTTCTGCATGAACAAACCGGCGAGCTCGTCGTCGGCAGCGAGTGGAGTCCCGTTGATCAGCATCTCATTATCGCCGATCACGATCTCAACTTCCTTTACAAACTGCGGCCAGTCTGCAACCAGCTCAAGATAGCGACCGGTAATACAATGCAGAGTCTGGTTGTCTGAGCCTATCCAGCGGCGACGACCCGGTGCGCCTGCGGTTTCGAACGGACCGGCAATGACAAGATCACAGAGTTCGGCGACACTGGCGCGCTCTCGCTCGGCATTGACCTGCTCCCAGGTGTAGCCGGTAAACATTATGATGTCCTGATAATGAAGGTTGCAAAGATGCAGCAGCATCTGCCTGAGCTCAACCGCCTGGTCTAACGGCTCGCCGCCAAGAATTGTCAGACCCTCGGCTCGAGCGTGGACAATAGCGTCGACCAGTTCTTCCGGGGTCATTTCAATACCTGCCGCCGGGTCGTGCATTTCTGGATTGCAACACTGCGGGCAGCCGATGCTGCAGCCCTGAAACCAGACGGCAGTGCGTTGGCCCGGCCCTTCTACTCTCGTATATTCCTCAAGACGGGCTATCCGCATTTTTCACCATCCTTTCAATCGCGTTGTTGATAAGCGTTCCGAGGATTCTTTCCTGTTCGTCCTGGTTGAGAGCGGCAAAATCATCGGTCTGCGGAAAATCAACGCTGACATGAATACCGTAACCGGTTTTCTGGCGCGAAAACACCCAGTTCTGCGAATTCGTGCGCAGTTCCTGACCCAGCTGCTCATCGCTATAGCCGGTAACCAGACGGATTCGGCCGTCGAGGCGCTTTTCGTGCAGAAAGTGCCTGAAAAAGCCGCAGGCATCATCGAGCGAAGACGGCTTATAGCCATCGACAGCAATGATAACCTGCACCATATCCTTAACGAAGGTCTCGATAAGCTTTTCGGCAAAATTGAAACACCAGGCGAAAAGCATGCCGAGATGCCGCTCATGCTCGAAAAATTCGGTCAGACCAACCTTTAGCAGGACATCGCGGCGTATGCGAAAAACCGCACCCGAATCGCGTTTGAAATAGGTCAGCTGATTCTCGATCAGCTTGTAATCAAAGAGATCGAATGCCATGTTTTCGTCGATATAAGCCAGTTCAGACGGCACCAGCGAAGAAAGCGTACCCTTGTTCGACAACTCGTCATAGCCGCCAAGCGGCAACACCAGAGGCTCACCGAACTTCGCGACAACCCACGAGCTTTCTTCTTTCAGGGTAAACACACTGCGTGTCCAGAACGAGATGCCTTTCATGGTGCGCGTCATACGTCTGAAAAACAGGCGATCGGCCGGGCGTTCAAACAGGCCAGGATGACCGATTTCAAAAATGTCATCGGCATAGAACCTGAAGTCGGTTCGAGCAAAATCATCGATAGCCCGGGCATAAATTTTTTCGAGCACGGCATCGACGTCGATCCCGCCTGGAATAGCCTGAGCCTGGGCAAAAGACTTTTCGAGATCACTGTCAGAAAACACCAGTGCATCATGCTGAAAAGGCGGCAGGCGTTCGATGATCTGCTGAAAGATGCCCTGTGCCACAACCGTATCACGATCGGCACCAGTCAGCAGAAAGATACCTTCGAGTCGGTCGGCACCCTCGGCCGATCTTATTTTTTCGAGATATTCGTCTTCGCTGGGGAACTCAGGCCTTACCGGCTCTTTTTCACCGATCGGCACCGACATGAAGCGCTCCATCAGGCGAGCGACGAAGCCGGGCGGTATCGCGTAACTACCGCGCCGCACCAGGTCTTTCCAGAAATCGCGGGCAAAGGCGTAAAGCTCTTTGTAGCCTGATCTCTGCAAAGATTTTTTATACCAGTAAGCAATCTGATCGGGATGTAAGAAACGCATCAGTGCACCTGTCAGTCGAGATTGGCAAGTCTTTCTTCTATATAATCCTTGATTTTGCGAACATCGGAGAAGTTATTGCCGCAGTAACACAGAATTTTAAGCTCTTCGCGCGTTACGTTGCCGCCGTTGAAAATGAAAGCCTGAGTCATGATCAGCTTGTAGAGCTTGATCAGCTTGCGGTCGGTGATCTCGACCTTGAGCTCATCAGCGAGAACCGAGATGATCGCCTTGAATGCAGTGGTTACGCGTTCGTCGCCGAGCAGCACGCGATCGTCACGCTCAACCGCCGCCGGCAGAACGGTAGAGACGATATAATCATGCACCAGCACGAAGTCCTGCAGCGTGCAATCTGATTTCCAGGGCTTTTCCCGGTTGTGCGTGCGACTCTCGAAGCTGATACCGGTGCGAATAAGTTCATGAAAGCAGCTGTCGCGAACCGGCAATGTCTCTGCCTTGATGATGAAGCGGTCTTTGAGTGCGTCGAACTCACCGAAGTCAGGAATTTCGTTGCTGGCAGCAAACATGCAGACGAGCGGCACCGACATCGGTTTGCCTTCCTGATAGTATTTGCGCTCGTTGATGACAGTCAGCAGCACATTGAGAATAGCCGAGTTGGCCTTGAAGATTTCGTCGAGAAAAGCTATCTGTGCGGTTGGCAGATGCCCGGCAACTTTGCGCAGATAGCGCCCGGACTTTAGTTCAGCGATGTCAACCGGGCCCATGATTTCGCTCGGTTCGGTGAATTTGGTCAGCATGTACTCGAAGTATTCGTCTTGTTTCATTCCGAGGCCCTGACAGAATACCGATACCAGCAAAGACTTGGCTGTGCCGGGGCGCCCGATAAAGAGCATCGGTTCCTGGGCGGCGACCGCCACCATCATCAGGCGCAGCAGCTCACTGCGCTTGAGAAAAAAGTCGTTGAGGCGGGTGTAATAGTCACAGATACGCGCTCTCGCAGCATTGATAACGTCTATGTTCTGTTCGTCGTAGTTCATGAATGTCTCCTGTGATAATGCATATCTTAGCTGCTGCAGGCCTTCTGCCAGCTGTCAAATGCCTTTTTGCCCGCAGTCGAGAGCGAAAAGGCATGTTGTATCCAGAACACGCGCCGCTTTTCCAGCAGCTGATGGAGTTCGAGCTTTTCGGGCACCAGATCGGCCAGCACTCCGATTCCCAGAAAGCTTAACACGGTCAGAGTTTGAGCGTAATTCTCATAATCGCCTTTGTTAATCCAGTGTGGCAACCAGCGCAGCGCGCGGGCCGTCAGAACATCGAGCTGAAAGCGGCGCACCGGCGAACTGGTCAGCAACAGGCACATGATGATCCACTCGGCCGAATCGATGAAATCTTTCCAGCCATTTGGAGGCTGAGGAATACGATTGATCAGGAAATTGAACAGTCTCTGCTCGTCAACTGCGATGCGATAGGCAAGACAGAGACGAAACATGTCGCAGTACATGGTCAGGGTGTAGATATTCCAGTCCTGTTTCTGGGTGGCGTCGATGCGGGGCGAAAGAATGAATTCAGAAAACGGCTTGTGCGGCCCGAATTCAGAAACCATGAGCAGCAGAAGACGCTGCGTTTTTGAGATGGCAACGACATCGCCAGAGCGCATCGCCGCCTTGAAAAAAGCACTCCAGTCCTTTTCGCCATCAGAATAGCGCCGGTAGATCGCGCGCGCAATCTGCTTGCCATCACTGGTTTCAGGAAAATCAACAGTGTCGAGGCCGCCCAGCCATTTTGCGGTGCTGATCAGACCATATTTGAGTTCGTTTTCGTCCTGTCTGGAGAAAAGGTAAGGAGGTCGGTAAAGCTCACCAGTAAAGAAATCTCGCAGAGGCGTCTCACGAATTTTTTCCATGCTCAACAATTTCAGCCAGCGACTGACAGCAGACTCAGGCTGGTGCTCTTCGACCGAAGCAGGCCAGCTTTCGATCTGATCGGCAAAGTATATCTGCATATTTCCAGATGGTGATGGAACCACCCAGTTTCGGGCAAAATTCATCTCGATTCTGCCGACGAGTGCACTGGCGACTTCTTCGTTGAGGTGAATAGACAGCATTTTACGCAGCTGCGTTCTGACGACGCCGATCGAATAGATATCAGGGCAGCAGCCGATGTGCTGCAGATACTTCTTTACGTTCACCTTGATGCGCGGCAGGTCATCGACAGTCAGCAATTCTACCCGGTTCTCAACGTTCATGCCGCCGCCGTGCGCAACCCGCAGCTCGTTGAATCCGTAAAACTGGCGATTGTCGCTGGCAAAACCGGTCTTCATACCGGCTACCGCCTGCGCAAAAATATCGGGGTCGTTGAAACGTGCGCCATATACCAGCAGGAGCAGGTAATGAAATTCAGCGGTCACCGATTCGTCTCTGATAGCCTGCAGAAGCCGCCCTTTATCGAGCTCACTCAGTGAATCCCTGGCGAGTGGGGCCAGTGCCGGACGCTCTTTAACATAGGTTAGAGCGCAGTCGATCATGAGATCGATGCGGCCCGACAGCACTGCCGAATTGAGCAAAGACGCCAGTGTCGAAACATTCATGCGCAGCTTTCTGGTAAGATCGGCACGACGCTGCCACAAAGTTGCATCGGTAGCATTTGTGTTGAGCTGACGATCGACCTCTTCGATCTGCAGGCGCAGGGTTGCGGTCTCTGACTCGCTGGCGGCTTTGACTTCGAGATTGATGCGACTTTCGCGCAGCTTTCCGGAAGCCATTCTGACCGAACCAGCAGCAACTTGACCGTCTTCAGAGGCAGCCTCCAGCTTCATATCTACCGGAGCTTTTACTTCAATCTCAATCAGCTGCTTTTTTTTTTTCAGTTCTTTGAACTCGAACTTCCAGGCTGGCTTTAATGTTTCGGCGCGGTGTGCTGCCCGCTCGACCTCGAGAGCGATAAAATCCTCGATTGTCAGCATGTCACTCTCTTTCAAAAGAGTGCAGCCAAGCATGCCTTCATCTTCTTCAATACAGAGAATGTCTTTGGCGTCAGCCTCAAAAAAGGCATGCAGGCGCTCAGACGAGAGACGCGGCGAAAGCACCTTTCCCTGCGGCATCATAACCCGTTCTTCGGCCTCATAAAATGGCACGAAAGCATCAGAAAGCACCGTCGCGAGAGCGCGATCAGCCTGCGCGCCACGCGCCGAAATAAACAGGCGCCCATCGGCGCAGAACCAGCTGCGGTAATGTCTGAAACTCTTGAGCGACTCATTGGCGACGATTGCCTTGAACTGCTGGTGGTTCTGAATTTTCCAAAAGACTGGCAGATGATGACGATCGGTCGGGCGCAAAAAAGGTTTGACCTTGATCGCCACTTCCTCACTCTTCTGCGGCACCTTGAGCTCGGCAAAATCGACCTTGATAATGCTTTCACCCTTCTTCCAGGATGGTTTCAGGTTAACCAGACGGCCGTCCTTCTGAATCAGCAGTACGCCGTTATCGACAATACGAAACTGATTGAAACAGTCGAGTCCGCTGATGTCGTGAATGCGCCAGCCGGCTTCGACAAAAATACCAGAGTGGTTCTTGACGAGATTGAACCAGGTAAAACCGCTTTCTTCAAGGGTATTGAAGACCCACAGCGAAGGTCGCGTAATTCTCAGCAGGTGAAAGTCGCGCCGGCCTTCGAAGCTGGCAAACTCCATCTGGCCCTGCTGCAGCACAAAATGCTTCTTGACCGCGCCAAAAAAGGTTTCATTGTTATCGGTCATCAGAATGACTTCATCGGCAACCTGGCGTGATTCTTCCTTTTTGATGACCGCCTTGCGGAACAGATCGAGCCACTGCATCGACTTGAGCTGACTGCCGGGTGTGCCCTTTTCCCAGATCGTTTCGGGGGCAACGAGCGAGCCCTGAATCATGTTGCCGATGCGGCTGATAAAGCCCTGTTCACCGGGGACTTCCCACCAGATTGTCCAGGGAGGGTCGATTTCCTGAACAAAACGCCCCTTGAGCTGGCCGCTGGTCGCAAAAAAGTTGACCGCCAGCATGTCGGCAGGGGTTTTCATTTTCAGGTAACTGGCATTGCTCATGCGCCGGGCACCGCCCCGTCAAAGAATTTATCGATCTCTTCGCGCGTCATCGTGCGTTTTTTACGCAGTTCGGCGACGAGATCAGCCAGTCTGGTGCGATTGGCCTCGATAAAGCCATTCACTGTCTGGAACACTTCAGAGATGATCTTGTTGATCAGCGGTGACAGCTGCGGCAGATAATATGGATCAGGCCGGCCGTCGCTCATCGCGAATTCGCGGGGAACACCGGCCATACCGTAGTTACAGACCATGTCGGTAGCCACTGCCGTAGCCTTGCGCAGATCGCCGGAAGCGCCGGTCGATACTTCGCCGAAAAAGATTTTTTCAGCAGCATAGCCGCCGAGAGAAATGCCGATATCGCTGCGCAACCGGCTCTCAGTATAAAAATACGGCCGCTGCGAAACCGACTCGACAAAGCCAAGAGAATCGCTACCGCCGCTTTCGATGGTGATTCTGGTAATTTCCTGCTGACGCCTGTAAAGATAGAACATCATTGCGTGGCCGGCTTCATGTGTTGCCACTACGGTTTCTTCTTCGTCTGAAAGTTTTGCCTGTTCGACCTGCCCCTTGAGCCAGGTCTGCAGTGTTTCTTCGTCGGCCGTGTTCTTTTTGTTGTTGATCAGATAGCGTTTGAGATCTTTGATCAGTGCACTGAGATGGTCACCGGTGTGCGGTGTGCCAAGATCGGTAGAGCGACCGGTCCAGCCGGCAAGCTTATCGACCTGCACGTCATCGAGGCCGGTTTCGAATTTTTTGTTATAGAGCGCCAGAATCGCTTTGCGGTCTTCCCATTCGGGGTATGGAATCTCGATCTGGTATTCAAAGCGCCCCGGGCGCAGAAAGGCAGGGTCGAGGCTGTCAACGAAGTTGGTGGTTCCGATGATCAGAACCATCTGTTCTTTTCTGAAGCCATCCATTTCGGTAAGCAGCTGGTTAACCATTGAATGCGAAGCTTCTGAGGCGCCATCAGAGACAGAACCGCTTCTTGCCCGGGCAATAGAATCGAGTTCGTCAAAAACGATGACTGAAGGAGCGGTAGCGCGCGCACGGGCGAACAGGCGGCGAATATTGGCCTCGCCTTCCCCTACCCACTTCGATTTGAGTTCGGGGCCGCTGACGATATAGATAGCCGCGTTAAGCGCTTCGGCGATACCTTTGGCAAAAAGCGTTTTGCCGGTGCCGGGCGGGCCATGAAAGATCAGGCCGCGCGGAATGATCGATTCGATCTTGCGAATCTCGTTTTCGTCGCTCATCGCTGCGGTTGATTGCAGCAGATTGAGCACGTTCTCGCGAATCTGCTTTTTAACTTTGCCGTAGCCGGCGATATCGCGATCGAGCTCTATTTCTGACAATGACACGCCGCCACAGGCAGTATAATCGCGCAACTCGCGCATATAGTTGCCGAGCATATCTTTTATCGCCGGGTCATAATCGGCCTTGCGCGAGAAAATGCCCATAATTTCGCGAAAGCGCACCGGATTGAGACCGGAAACGAACTTGAAAATGCCCATGAGATTGATCTCACCAACTGCGAACTTGCGCGCCTCGATTTCGGTGATCAGACTCGAAATGCGGTTGCGCGCAATTCCAAGCATTTCGCAGCGGGCCGGAAAAGCTTGAGCAATCAGCTCGGGCAGTGCGAAATCAGGGTCTTCGAAGGCGACCAGGCTCAGTGACGGGTTTTCATGAATGGTTGTCATGATTTCGCGGGCTTCCATGGTCAGGCCGCCCGGCATGGTCGAGGTGATAATATCTAAATAAGGCAGAAAGAAGACTTTGTTCGCTTCAGTGTTGTTTACCAGATCGCGCAGCTGAGACACCATGCGACTCAGCCTGGTGCCGGCGCTGCCGACCGGGCCGGCTTCGCGATTTTCTCGGCCATCGATGATGGTGATACTCTTACCGTCGGTCGCCAGCCGGCGTTTGAGAATACTTTGCAGGTATGGGATCACCTGCTTTTCGCAGCGGATAAGCACCGAAACTTCTTCTTTGAGGCGGGCGCAGACAAAGCGCAGCTGTTCCTGGTAGCATTGTTCGACGGCATCGAAAGGCGACAATTTGCGCGGCAGTTCATTCAGCTGGACTTCAAGCATCGCAGTCCCCGACCTCCTGTGTTTAATTCAGGCTTTAACTGAAACTCATTATCTGGTTCTCTCAAGGGCCCGGCCATCTGCCGGGCTTTGATGTATATATTACTACTCCCCCTGCAAAAAAGCAAAACCTCAGTCTATCCTAAAATCGCAATCGATATCGGGTTCGGAATCGGGATCGGAATTGCCTTCTCTCGTCATTCAACGAGGGATTCACCGTGGTATTCGGCCTGGTTTTTGTCGGGCAGGTAGACGTAGCCGTAGTTGTTCCAGGCGTGCCAGGGGGTGATCTTGCCGCCATCAGGCCCTGGCATCAAAACAAGACTGTCGGGGTACCCGAATTTCTTGAAAAAGTCGGGTTCACCATTTTCGAGTGGATAAGCAGTATAAGCGAGCGAGAATGGGGAATCGTTCTCCGGCCAGACTTTCATATAGCCGGTAAAAAATTTCTCGGTACTGCTCTCATGTCTCGTTAAGGTGAATGACCCTTCGATGCGCCGAGGCATTTCTGGCGGAACAACGGCCAGGGTGTAATAAAAAGTATTGCGGCAGCGCCATTCACCATTGTCTTCTATGCATAGAAAAGCCGGCCAGTGCAAAGCTTTATACATGGCGATAAAAAAGGGCAGCGAGATCAGACCGGCAACTACAAAAATAACTATTTCGTTCGTGCGCAGGTTCTTGAGCATCTCCAGGCCGGCGCGGTAATCTTTGACAAAGTGCCAGGCCAGAGCAATATATACCATGCTGAACATAAACGTCGGCCAGAGAATAATGATCGAATAAATTATCGAATTCCAGTCTGTGATTCTGATTTTATCAAACATCTGCTTCTCCTGATATTCTCACCCTGATCAACCATCGCCACTTTGCTGATTCAGAAACTGTATTCATGACCCTTTCAAGGCATGGTAAAAGGCAGTATGATCAACGCCAGCCCCATCAGCATGAAGACAACAGCCAGGACAGCCATGGTCATCACCCGCACCCAGAAAAAGAAAGGTGAAGAATTGCGACTGATGTTGCGATTGTGCCGGCTCCTTCTACTGATCGGACGGGCCACGCCGGTTTTGAGGGCAGACCTGAATTCGTGAGCATTTATCATTGAAACGATCACAAACATAAAGCCCAGAAGAGCTTTATGATATGGACCAAATTCCTGATTACTCATTAACTTTCCTCGCTGTACCCCATTGTCGGGAACTGAAATTACGAACTACAGAATCACTCATCTGCGCCATCACTCTCTATCGGCCCGTGCTCTTCGTGCGGCACCGCCTTTGCTCTGCCAAATGAGGCGGCGAGAAGGCCTATTTCGAAGAGCAGATAGGTCGGAATACCCATCATCAGCTGACTGACCACATCTGGAGGGGTCAGAATCGCTGAAATTATGAGAATGACGACAAAGATTATCGAACGCAGCGATTTGATGCGTTCGAGGCTGACCATGCCGGTTTTTACCATCATGAAAACGCCGGCCGGAAACTGGAACATGACGGCGAAACCGAGCAGCAGCATGCCGAAAAGACCAACGAAATGACCGATGCCGATAGCAGCTTCGAGATAGGCTGTCTGAAAGCCCATGGAGAACTGCATCACCAGAGGGAAAATTACGATTACCGCAAAAGCGCAGCCGAGCATAGCCAGCAGCCAGCTACTCAGCAGCAGCCAGCCGGCACTTTTCTTTTCCCGCTCGTAGAGGCCGGGAGCGACAAAGCCCCAGAACTGCCGCAAAATATAGGGAACGCAGATGAACAGTGAAAGGTAAAGCGCCATCTTAAGCTGCACCAGCAGTGGTTCGATCGGCGAAAAGTAGCGCAGCTTCATGCCGGCCGGGCAGAAACCGGTGACCAGCCATTCGATCAGTGAATCAGATAGATAATAAGCGACCGGAAACATGACGACGACGCTGACCAGCGACCTGATTATCGCCCAGCGCAGGTCTTCGAGATGATCGACAAAAGTGCCTTCTTTACGCTCCCCGGTTAGCAAACATTTATCTCCGTGTTTGACTTGAACACAGCGAAAATTATATTCTTAAAAGGCTGAATTTGTAACTACATTTTTAATCACGCGGGGGGCAACGAATGGACAGACGAAACTTCATCAAAACTGTATCTGCACTGGCCGCTGCCTATAATTTCAAGCTGCCATACCGGGCAAAGGCCGAGGAAGTAAACCTTGCCACCGGCACAGCGAGTGCGCAAGGTTTTCCTGATATAGTTGCTGTCATGGGCGGTTCGCCCGTCGAGATGCTCGACCGCGCACTGGCTGCGATTGGCGGTCTTGGCCGCTTCGTCAAATCCGGTCAAAAGGTTCTGGTCAAGCCGAATATTGGCTGGGACAAAACTCCAGAAGAAGGCGCCAACACAACTCCCGAGCTGGTCAAACATATCGTTCAGCTCTGCCTGAAGCAGGGCGCCAAAGAAGTCAACGTTTTCGACAACACCTGCAATCACTGGCAGGCCTGCTACAGTAACAGCAAAATCGAGCCGGCAGTCAAGGAAGCCGGCGGCACTATGCTGATGGCACATGAAGAGAGCTATTACACCGATATCGATATTCCGCGGGGTGTGGCGTTGAAGAAGGCAAAGGTGCACAAAGCCTGGCTCGAAAGCGACGTTATCATTAATCTGCCGATTCTCAAGCACCACGGCGGCGCGCGCATGACCGCCGCGATGAAAAACCTGATGGGCGTAGTCTGGGATCGCCGCTTCTACCACCGCACCGACCTGCACCAGTGCATCGCTGACTTCACGACCATTGACAAGAAGCCGACTCTCAATATTATCGATGCCTATAACGTGATGATGCGCAATGGCCCGCGCGGAGTCAGCACGGCTGGCCTCGCCACCAAAAAGATGCTGCTGGTATCTACCGACATGGTCGCCATCGACACGGCAGCTGCCCGCATTCTCGAAGCCCAACCCGAAGAAATCGCCTACATCGCGATGGCCGCCGCCCACAAAACCGGCATTAACGACCTCAGCAAGCTTAAAATCGAGCGCATCACCATTTAAAAACCGTTACTCAACTCTTCCGCAAACTCGGGCTCCCGGCGGAATCTCGTTCACTACAACTCTCACCAGACGTAATTTGATTTAGATAGCTATGGCCTTGAGTCAATAGTGCCTGGCTCGAAGTTTTCGTTCACGAGAAACCCGCCTGCGCCCTTCATGAAGCTTTTCATTATCAAAATCCGTCAGAGAATTTTATCGATGCACAATGTGAAAAAGATCAGGCTGATAATCGGGGTTACTGTTCTTGCTGCTTTCATAGCCGCGTGGTTGCGCTATGACACCTTTGGCAGGGCTGCGGCGTTTCTTGAAGAGACTCAGCTCGTCTACGCCGTTTTTGAGCTGCCGATGCTGGCGGCGGTTATTGCTCTGGCGATAATACTTCTGACCACTCTGCTGGTGGGAAGGGTTTACTGCTCGACGATCTGCCCGCTCGGCCTGCTGCAGGATCTGATCGCGCGCCTGACCCGGCAATTCAACCGCAAACCCTATCAGGCTTTATCACCGCACACACAACTGCACGCTGCCGTATTCACACTGGCGGGCGGCGCGGCAGCAGCCGGCTTCATTCTGCCACTGGCGGTTCTGGAGCCATTTTCTACCTTCGGGCAGATTTTTGCCGGCATCTTCCAACCGCTGGCGGCAAAGTTCTTTTTGGCTGCCGCACCGATGGTATCGACCGGCATCAACTGGTTCGGGCAGGCAGCAGCCCGGCCATTTTCAATGCAGAACAGCCTGATTGCAGCATTTCTGCTGACCGCTCTGACCTTTGCCGTTTACAAGGCCGGGCGCATTTACTGCAATACGCTCTGCCCTGTCGGCGCCATTCTGCGCTTTGTTGCCAGGCACTCGATTTTTCGCCTCTCGATCGACGAGAGCGCCTGCACCAGCTGCCGACTCTGCGAAAAGGCATGCAAAGCCGGATGTATCGATGTTGTCAGCAAAACGCTCGATTTTTCACGCTGTGTCAGCTGCTATAACTGCGCTGCCAGCTGCAACTTCGCGGCGATAAAATTCGGCCGGGCAACTGCCACAGCGTCTGAAAAACAGTCATTTTTACCGGGGCGACGCGCTGCGATTGCAACCATGGCAGGAGCTGCTGCTGGCTATATGCTGCCAAAAGCTTTGTTGGCCGGCATTGAAAGCCCGGCAAAAATTCTGCCGCCCGGCGCAATGAATGCCGAACGCTTTTATCAGGCCTGCATTTCGTGTCACCTCTGTGTAACAGCCTGCCCTTCTTCAGTAATCAAGCCTTCAGCCGCACCAGAAAGCCCGCTGAGTCTGCTCAAACCATCACTCGATTTCGAGCTGGGCATGTGCGAGCAGAACTGCAATCTCTGTTCGCAGATCTGCCCGGTTAACGCGATTCAGCCGGTCGAATCCGACAAAAAGAAGCTCATGAAGATAGGCGAAGTCGAATACATCAAACGACTCTGCGTAGTCGAAACCGACGGTAACGACTGCGGCGCCTGCGCCGAGCACTGCCCGACCCAGGCGGTGCGGATGGTTCCTTACAAAAATAATCTGATGATTCCGCAGACAGATCCATCGATCTGCATCGGCTGCGGCAGCTGTGAGCACATCTGCCCGGTTCGACCGAACCGCGCAATCATCGTTCACCCGGTAAAACAGCAGACCTTCATCGAAATGCCAGAACCAGAGGCGCTCCCTGACTCGGGACAACCCACCGAATTTCCCTTCTAGTTTTTGAAAATCTCTCCTTGCGTTTTGCGGCTAAAAACCGTTAAGATAGGCGCCGCAAATATATATGCATGGAGAGAGAAAAATGAAAAAGATTGTTGCCCTGTGCCTTGTTGGCGTCTGCTTTACTGCCGTAATAGCTGAAGCGAAGCCGAAAAAGAAAGACACTCCACGCTACACCCGCCAGGAAATTGTCGATCCCCGCACAACCGATGAAAAAGAACCATGGCTCAAAGCCAGATTCGACATCCCGGAAAAAGGCATTCTTCTGCGCCACGCCGAAGAAATCATGGCACTGCAGAAACCTCAGCACCAGAACCTGCCTCCCGGACTCGCCAAAAAAGTGGCCCGTGGCAAGCGCCTGCCACCAGGCTGGCAGAAAAAGCTGGCAATAGGCAGAACCTGCCCGGAAGACGTTTACGCGCACACCATCAAGCTGCCGGACCACATCCTGTATAAGCTTCCCAGGCAGCCTGAAGGCACTATGCTCGTAACGATAGAAGGCAAGGTGGTTCGCCTCATCGAAGCGACAAAAACCATCGCAGACGTGCTTAACCTCAAGTGGTAAAAGTGGCCGCAGATGAGCAGCCGAAACAGATTTAATCGGAAAGAGACTATATGGACGCAAATGTAACGCCCGGCAGAGGGCAATGGGGTTCGAAAATCGGCTTTATTATGGCGGCTGCCGGCTCAGCGGTCGGTCTTGGCAATCTCTGGAAGTTTCCATTTCTGGCCGGCCAGAATGGCGGCGGCGCCTTCGTTCTGGTATATTTCGTGATTCTGCTGATGGTTGGTTTCACACTGATGATGGCTGAAATAACAATAGGCAGATACACCCAGCTCAATGCCATCGGCGCCTATCGCAAAATCAAGCCGAGCTGGGCCTGGGTTGGCAGTCTCGGCGTACTGGCCGGTTTTCTGATTTTGTCATTCTACAGCGTTATTGGTGGCTGGATCATCGCCTACATAGTGAAGGCGGCAACTGGTGCATTCAACACTGCTGACGTAAAGCTGCTCGGCGACATGTTCAGCCAGTTCATTCAGTCCGCCGGCTCACCGATATTCTATCACGGCCTGTTCATGCTGATGACACTTGGTATCGTCATCGGCGGCATTCAACAGGGTATCGAAAAATATTCGAAGATACTCATGCCCGCACTGTTCGTCATGATCATTCTGGTCATGATCCGCTCACTGACGCTCGATGGTGCCATGGCCGGAGTAAAGTTCTTTCTCAACCCCGATTTCTCAAAAATTACCGGCGGCGTAATTCTATCGGCTCTCGGGCAGGTTTTCTTTTCACTCAGCCTGGGCATGGGCTGCATGATTACTTATGGAAGCTATCTCAGCAAAGACACTAATATTCCTGAGTGCGCATTGTATATTCCTCTGATTGATACAGTTGTGGCACTGCTCGCCGGCCTTGCCATTCTGCCGGCAGTATTCGCGTTCAACTTTCCGGCTGACGCCGGCCCTGGTCTGCTGTTCATCACGCTCCCGGCTGTTTTCTCGAAAATGCCTCTCGGTGGCCTGATGGGCGTGATATTTTTTCTGCTCGCACTTTTTGCAGCAGTCACCTCTTCGATTTCGCTTCTCGAAGTCTGCGTATCATACGTAGTTGACGAGTGGAAATGGACCCGCAGAAAAGCCACGCTGATAATCGCCGCGCTGATTTTCCTGATGGGCGTTCCCTGTTCCCTCAGCCAGGGCCCATGGGCAGACATCAAGCTGATCAAGGGAAAATGCATACTCGACTCGGTCGATTTTGTCGCAAGTAATGTGCTGCTACCACTTGGCGGCATTCTGCTCTGTGTTTTCATCGCCTGGGTATGGGGGTTGCGACGTGTACAGAAGATCAGCAAAACAGATGAAGGCAAAACCATCATCACCTGGGAACTCGAATACACCGATGCCCTCAAGGAAGTTACCAACGATGGCCAGGTCAATTTTGCTCTGGCGCCAATCTGGGTATTCCTGATCAAATGGCTGGCTCCGGTCGCCATTACGATTGTTTTCATTCAAGGCATATTTTCCTGATAAGCCTCTTACAAGGTTTCATTACGAAGCGGCGGGCATCAGCCTGCCGCTTTTTTATTTACGAAGTCGGCTGCATATGCTCGAAAACCCCATGAAAAGAGTCTTTAGAAAACAACAAAAAAAGTTATGTACAGGGGGTTACGGGTTGGACTTATTTTCATTAAGATTAGCAACAATAAGATTTCGATAAGCAAACCTTCTGGAGGTCACAAGATATGCGTAAATTATTCAAAAGCCTTTCAGTTCTTCTGGTAGCCATCGGCCTGTTCGCGATGTCAGGCGAAAGCAGTGAATTGCAGGCAGCCAAAAAGAAAACCTCTTTCATTAAAAAAGTCACCAGAACTATCAAAAGAAAAGTCAAAAAGACCGTTAAGAAGACCAAACGCGCTATCGTTAAAACTGGCGCCAGTATTCAGAATGCCGCGGCAGATACCGCAGTAAAAGCCAAAAAAGCCATTACCGGCTGCAAAAAGAGCACTTTCGTTAAAGGCCACTACAAAAAGGGCAACAAAACCCTTACCAATGGTCATTTCCGCAAAGTCTGCAAGTGTGCTAAACGCTGATAAAACCAGATCTCGAATCTGAGTTCCATGTTCACGAAAACCCCGGCACCCGCCGGGGTTTTCTAAATCCTGATTGCTGTACAGGAGACGGGCATGATAAAATTACATTTAGATGATAAAAAACTGTTTTGGAGTTAATGATATGTCCAGATTATCGCATCTAATTCTGGTTCTGTCACTGATAATAAGCCTCAACGGAACTGCCCATGCAGAAAATGGCAGCAGCCTGCGCCAGATTCTGTTAAGCCGGAATGAAACCGGCAATTTTGTCGAAGATATGCAGAAAGACCTGCAGGGCTTTGTCAACCGTGCCGGGAAACTGCAACGGCTCTGTGAAGGCGCCTTGAAAGAAGGTTCTTATCTCGACCGTATCAGCAACAGTTCAGATATCACCAATCAGAAACAGATGCGCCCGGCCTATCGCTTCTGGTCGCTCTTTAACAAGTTCATGAGTGATCTCGAGAAGATCGGCGAAAAATATGAAGTTCCGCTGGTTTTTAACCACAACAAAAAAGTCGAACGCTATTATGCCGCCTATGTTCTTGGCGTTTCGGCGCGACTGGCACGACTGATTGCGGCTTCTGACCTGATGAATTTTCTGGCCGCCCGCCCGAAGCTCAACGAAGTACTCAACGAAAAAAATGCTGAGTTTGGTTTCGACACAAACTCGCTGGCCAGTACCGTTAAAAGTGCACTGAAAGCAGAAAATCTGGCGCAACTTTACCGCTTCAGAATTTCGCATTACGAAGAACTGCGCAAGCTGGTCAACAATGACCAGGCACCTGATTTTTCTAACATGCCGGCAGTTTTTATACTTGCCAATCAGGAATTTTTAGACAATCTCAGCGACAAGATTGCCTCTGACCCCGCATGGAAATTCTTGAGCCGCAGCATCATCAAAGTATCGCTCGACTTTGTGCTGCCAGCCCAGAAAGCCATTTTTTCGTGGGTTGGCGACACCCGCATCAAACAGAAAAAAACCCGCCTGATCACCGGCGAACAGATCAAAAGACTTGGTAGAATGCTGGAACCCGGTGACATCGTGCTCGAGCGTCAGGACTGGTATCTCTCGAATATTTTTCTGCCAGGCTTCTGGCCACATTCTATACTCTATGTCGGCACCCCAGATGAGCTCAAACGAGCTTTTGACTCCGACCGCGAAGTACGCAGATGGGTGCAAAGCCAGAAATGCGCTGATTTTGCTGAATTGTTGAAGAATGCTTTTCCAAAGGCTAACCGGGCTTGGCTCTCGCCCTCTTTCAAAGACCGTGAAACCTGTGTCGTCATCGAAGCCATCAGCGAAGGCGTCGTGTTCAATTCGCTCGCCTCGTCGTGCCACGGCGATTATCTGGCCGCCATGCGGCCGCGCCTGACACCGTTGCAGAAGGCAAAGGCCATTTATACGGCATTTTCGTATTTCAATCGCGAATATGACTTCAACTTCAGCTTCAATACCGAGCAAACCATGGTCTGCACCGAACTCGTGACCAAAGCCTATGCAGCTCCTGAAGCAGGCGGACTGAAGTTTCCAGTTGTTTTTAATTTCGGTAAACCTGGAGTAACAGCTGATTCTATGGTCGAAACCTTCGCCAATGAGCGCGGCAAACCGAACCGCCAGCTCGACTTCGTCGCTTTCGTCAGAGGATTTCCTGGCCATCGCAAAGCTGAATTTGCCAGCGAAAGAGAATTTGCCGGTTCGCATCACTGGCAGGGCGGCTTGATCAGCGCCAATCTGAAGTAAGAGGCATCAAGCTCCAGCCACCACGGTCTGCTTTCGCCTGAAGCTCAGCAGAATACGACCGTCTATGATCAGCAGCCCCGAAAATATCAGCAACATCCCGAAAACATCATAGATTTTCAGCTGCTCACCCATGAGAAACACGCCGAAAAGCAGGGCACTGACAGGTATCAGCAGAGTCACCAGCAGAGCGTTGGTGGCGCCGGCAGAAGCAATAACCCGGTAATAGATTATGAAGGCAGCACCGGTACAGAAAGCTGCCAGCACAGCGACAGCCATGAAAGTTTTCAGATGAAGAGCGGCAAGCTGCGGCAGGTCGAAATAAAGCAGACCCGGACTCAGAAAAATACTGGCGCCAAGCAGGCTGATGCCAGAAACCACCATAGGGTGCAGCGACTTGAAGCGGCGCGCATAAATTCCGCCGACCGCATAGTTGAAGGTGGCACCCAGCATGGCTGCCTGCGCCATTCCCGCCAGCACTATTCCGTTGGTAATCGAAGGCAGAACCATAACCACGATGCCAGCAATGCCAAGGCTCACGCCGGCAATCTTGCGCATGGTAAGCTTTTCATCAGCAGTAAAAAAATGAGCCAGAATCATGACAAACACAGGCGATGTCGCGTTTAAAATCGACGCCGTTGCGGTGTCAATGTGCTGTTGCGCCCATGCCACCAGAAAAAACGGCAAGGCGGTATTCACCACTCCGAGAAAACCAAGACTCAGCCATAGTTTACGTTCAGAAGGCAGCTGCGCACCGGCGACCCGGCAGGC